>ENA-ORUA01002388-ORUA01002388.1-human-gut-metagenome-genome-assembly--contig:-NODE-2388-length-14635-cov-6.118999_pt1 | contig 14635 bp, 10 predicted proteins | sample MGYA00242076_ERZ509201 | MGnify/ENA primary metagenome ERZ509201 (study PRJEB26280, sample SAMEA2338863) | human gut metagenome | biome: human gut; feature: human-associated habitat; material: faeces...
CAGAGAACAGAAAAGGATAGCATGTATGAACTGTCCGCAAAAAATGACCGACTGATCTGGAACAGTGTCAGCATGACAACTGGCAAGAAATACAATTCACCGAAAGGCAACTGGAAGAATCATCTTCAGCCTATTACAAATAAATATTGTGATGAACTTGGACTTCCCATTATGCCGGCAGAGTACAGCAGGAATCCCAAAAATATCAGCAGGGGCAAGTGGGAAAAAGAAATGTCAATGAAAGGGATAATTCTAAGGGATGCCAAGATGTGTGCATATGCAGCCGGGAATGTGGAGCATTTTAAATATCTGATGAAAAGACTTGGATATGTATTTAAGAAAGACGCATGGATGGAGGTGCAGGCACCGGGATTTCGGTATTATCATAAACTGGCAAAGCTGGACGAGATGTTTTCAGAAAATATGTTACGGCATTATGTGGATATGCCCTGGATGGCAAAGCCTTACTTTTATTCGTCGGATATCAGGGGACTACACAGGGCGAAGCTGTCACCATTCCAGAAGAAGTTTTATGCAAAGCTATACAGATTAAGGGTTGTAGAACAGAAGCGTTTTGTAGTTGGTGGAGCAAAGTATGCAGAGGATTTGAAGAGGTTTCATCAGTTACAGGACGAATATCTGCTACTTGTAAATAATGACATCAAAAGTGTTGTGGATCTTGTGGATTTCATAAGTGAGCAGGAAGAAAAGATCAAGCAGATTGAGGACAGACAGAAAGAGATATACAGAGAAAGCTCTGGTCGGAAACGCAGTATAAAGAATGAAGAGCAGTACCGGGAATATCAGATATGGCATGTGGAAGTGCAGGAAGAACTGGACGAACTGAAGCAGGAGAAAAGGGAAATTAAGAGGCAGATAAAGCTTGCTGATGGCATTGTGAAAGAAGATTTGTATACGGCATATTATGCGGTGTCTGGGAAAGAAGAAATCGTTGCAGACAGGGATGTTGAGATACCGGGGATGGAAACGGAGGTTGTGTCAGAGAAAGATGTGGCTGTTGAGCCGGAGACGAATGTTGAGGTAGTGAATCCAGACAATAATCAGAACGATACGTCTGTAATGCCAGATATTCGTAATGTGTCTGATGTAAATACGGCAAGAATGGATGAAGATATTACTGATGTAACAGGTAAAAGTGAATTTATTGAATCTGAAGAAAAAGTGTCTGTGGACAAAGCTGGCTGGATTGTTAGGAGAATATCAGAGCTTGGTGGTTATGAGAATGTCAGTGATTCTGTTAAGGCTGATATATTCGGATTTGATATTGTTGATGTAAGTGGAAGTATAAGATTGTTCTCGGATGTGATGAAAAGGTTGGGGATAAAACTGAATGGAGATGAACTTTATGAGGAGTTCCAGAGAATTTATGATGAGAGTGTTGGCAGAGATACTGATAAAGAAAAGGCAGAAGATAAGATGTGGAATATTGGCAGAGGAAAATGATTCTTCTGCTATACATAAAATAATATAGGTGGTATTTTGTAGGGATTGCCGCAAAAACAATTTTACGAAAATGAAAGAAGCAATTGCGGATTTGACTAACAGGAACGCGAAAATATATTCAAATGAATATATACAAACATGCGTTTGCATGGTATAATAAAATTTAATATAAGAAAAATTAAAAGATAATACAAATGGAGGCAGAAAATGCAGAAGATAAGTTACAAAAAACTTTGGAAACTGTTAATTGATAAAGATATGTTAAAAAAGGATTTGGCACAAAAAGCTCAAATTAGTCCAACGTCTATAGCTAAATTGTCCAAGAATGAAAATGTAAATACAGAAATTCTGCAAAAGATATGTAATGCACTTGAATGTGATGTTTGTGACATTATGGAGATGGTTGAGAGTAATTCAAATACAGAAGGAGAGAACTAACATAATGATTAGATTAGCGACAGTTTTTAGTGGTATAGGTGCAATAGAACATGCATTACAGAGAATGCAGATAAAAAATGAGATAATTTTTGCTTGTGATAATGGCGATGTGTCAATTCTTACGAAGAAAATAGACATGAATATAGATGAAATAGGAAATGAGTTAAAAGCTTTATCGAAGATTATTAAAAAGATACAATTTAATGATGAAGTCGAGGATTTGTATAAAAATCAGTTGGATGGCATGTTAGCAGAAGCACTAAATGAATATGAAATTGTTTTAAGTAAGATTGATTCGTTTCCAAAACAAGATTCGAAGTTGATAGAAAAAATTTTAAAAAATGTTATTTCCATGAAGGGAGTAAAAGCTTCAAGAGTAAAAGAATATAAAAAGTTTTTAGCTGAACTTGGACAGGGATCTGAGCAGCAGGCAAAACTTAGAGAATTGCAGGTTATACTTGAGGTTTCTAATGACTATAAAAAAGATAATTCACTTGAGGATCTTGGAAAAGATATTGAATTTGAGAGTGGCGATGATATTGATTGGAGAAGCATTTCAGAGTTGGTATATTCAGCTTACGAAAAATTAGAAGCCCTAGATGGAAAGAAGATAATTCGTAAGGTACAGGATTTATCGCAGAGAGCAAGTCAGTTGCACGAGAAAATTAATTATATGGATGTCCAAAAGAAGCTTGTAGCCATGGGTGATGACTGGACTGCCCGAAAGAAATATGTAGATTCTCTTTATGAAGGAATGGAAAAGAGAAATAAGGTAAAAGCATCATATATGGAAAATTATAATATTAAAGATGAGCAGTTCCATTGGAACGTTGCCTTCCTGGATGGCAAGCAATATGCTGGTCAGGTGGATCTCTTTGTTGGTGGAAGTCCTTGTCAATCATTCTCTTTGGTAGGTAAACAGCGTGGCTTGGATGATACAAGAGGGACACTTTTTTATGAGTATGCCAGACTGATTGATGAAATAAAACCGAAGATTTTTATTTATGAAAATGTAAAAGCTGTTACCACACATGATGGAGGAAAAACATGGGAGAAAATGCAACAGGTTTTTTCAGAATTGGGCTATAAATTTACATGGTCGATTTTGAATTCAAAGAACTATGGTATTCCGCAGAATAGAGAACGATTATTTGTTGTAGGATTTCGTGAGGATTTGGAACTGGCAAAAAAATTTAGTTTTCCAAATCCAATTCCGTTAAGGAAAAAAATGAAGGACTTTCTTATGAATAATGCTCCTGGAGGATATTTTCTCCCGAAGAAAGGAGTGGAATTTGTAACAAAAGAAAAAAATCTTTCAAAACGATTCACGCAAATTGATGGTGAAGTACAACTATGTCAGAAGAAGAATCAACAGTTTAATTGGCATGGGGATTTTGTTTTTCAGTCAGAAGAGGATGCGAAAGAGAAAGAGATACCAGAACTTGAAAAATATTTTTTATCCGAAAAAGTAGTTAAATATGTAATGGCTACAGGAACAAAGAATTTTTATAGTAAACCAAAGACTGACTTAGATGTTGCGAGACCATTACTTACGACCATGCACAAAATGCATAGAGCTGGAGTAGATAATTATGTTACAACAGATGGAAGATTGAGAAAGCTTACACCAAGAGAGTGCTTACGTCTTATGGGATTCTCAGACAACTTTAAGATAGTAGTATCAGATACATCTATGTATCAGCAGGCAGGTAATTCGATAGTAGTTGATGTTTTGATTCATATTATGAACAAAGTTATTGAGAGTTGCCCATCTTTAGTCGAGGAGGAATAGAATTATGTCATTTACACCATTTGCTAGATATAGAAATTTTACATTGGCAAATCTTAAAGCTTTGCTTGAAGTTTATCCTGATATGGCAAGAAGTATTCCGTGGGATGAGGCAAAGGATTTTGCAGAGGCAAATTTAAAAGGTTATAAGAGGACCGCCTATCAACAGGCATGTCAGCTTGGTTTGGAGGATAGAACAAAAGATAGCTTTAGAATACACAACTATTTATATACATTTGATGATGAGAATCTTACAAAATATCTTGTATTTTGGTTTAAGACATATTTTGCACCAAATCCACATGTGAAGTCATCTGATGAGGCTTTTTTGCTTTATTGTCGTCTTTGCGAAGATATTTTGCAGAGCGAAAGCCATTCAGTGAATTTTGAAGATTTTGTAGAAAAGAATATCGGTGAAAAGAGTTATGATATTTTACTCAATGCAATAAAAGCATATGCTGCACCTGTGAAGTACAGAAAAGTTGGAAATTATGATAATTTATATATTTCTGAATCTGATATTAATGCTATTGAAGATGAATTAAGCTTTATTAAAGCGAACTTCCCTATCGGTGATCCAAAGTCTGAACACGATTTTTTTGAAAGATTCTCATATGCAAATTTCTGTAAGTTTTATGGCAAAAATGAAAATACGGAAGTCAAAGATGGTAAAGAAATTCGATTAGCAGATACTTCACGAGTGGAATTACATTTTGAACAAAGCAAGGAATGCGCACGTCAACTTGTGGATTGTGTATATCGAATAGATAATTTTGAAAGATTTTCCAAAGTTCTGAAGAATAATGATAAAAATGTCAAGATTATTACAGATGATTTAGGCGGAAATTATCTTAGATATATGTTTGCTAAATCAACATCTGACTTGTATGAGAATACCAGTGGTGGAAAGACACGTGTGTTTTTGGATAAAGACTATGAAATTAATGTTGATGGCATGACAGAAAAATGTAGATTATCAACCGAGTGGGTAAGCTCTGAACTTGGAGATGGTACCGCAAGTGCAAATTATCTTCAAGCATTAATGAAGACCATAAATACATATTATTCTGATGTTTTGAAAATATACGAAGAATTTGGAAGATGGTACTTAGAGTATTTGAAACAAGACTTCAAATTGTCTGATTTGCCAGAGCGTTTTAAATCAAGATTTGCTCAGAGATATATTCAATCACTTTTGGCAAAACCATTTGTGATTTTAACTGGAAACAGTGGAACTGGTAAAACAAGAATTTCTAAGCAGTTTGCAGAATATCTTGAGGTTGACTTTGGAAATGATGAAAAAAACTGGTTACTGATTCCTGTCGGTGCAGATTGGACGGACAATACAAAGATACTTGGTTTTTACAATCCATTAGCAATTGATGGTAAAGGAGAGTATGAGAAGACTGCCATTTTGAAGTTGATTGAGAGAGCGAATCTTCCGGAAAATAAAAGTGTACCATTTTTTATTATACTGGATGAGATGAATTTAAGTCATGTAGAGAGATATTTTGCAGATTTTCTTAGTCATATGGAAACACCAGATTTGATATTTGTTTTGGATGGATATCCAGGTGTGCTTAGGTATCCTGAGAACTTGTTTGTGGTTGGAACAGTCAATATCGATGAAACCACATATATGTTTAGTCCAAAGGTACTGGATCGGGCTAATGTAATTGAATTTAAGCCGGAAGAAAATTCTGTATTAGATTTATTTGTTAATCCAGCAGATAATGAAAACATCAACCCTGCTAGTGATGGAACAGCAGAAGCATTTGAAAAAATGGCTGCGCTTATTAGAGCTGGAAAAAGTAATTTGGATGTAGATATGCTTGTCGAAATTCAAAGTGTTTTCAAGCGAATTTATGAGATTGTTGAAAAGAGTGGATACGAATTTGCATATAGAACTGTTCGTGAGATTCGACAATATTTATCAGCAGCTTATGAACTTACGGAAGATAAGGAAACTTTTGATCTTTATTCCATAATTGATGAGCAGCTTATTCAGAAGATTCTTCCTAAAATTCATGGGAATAATAAAGAAATTGGCGGACTGCTCGAAGAACTGGGAGCATTGTGTGTAGAGTATAATTTGCCATTAAGCAGAGAAAAGATTGAGAAGATGAAAGGAAAACTTGCACAGATCCAGTATGCAAGCTTTATATAAAATATGGTTGCAGCATTACGCTTCAGGGTGAATGGAGATTATGATGCGTACCTTTACCCTGTTGGAACATACAATAAAATAGACTGGGAAAATGAATTACCTTGCCAGTTAGGCACAGATTATTCGGTATACTTATCTAAATCAGAAGATAATATTGAGGCTATTGATATAGTAAATGGATTGGATGGAAAACCAATTTTACGACTTATTGAAACGAAGCAATATATTATCAAGCTGGATAATAAGAGCAAAGATTTCGTATCGTTACCGATTTTGCAGAATGAAAATAACAAGGCTCCGAAAATTTATGAAGACGAGAACTCTGTCACATTCCAGTATATAAATTATTTGGGAAGAACGAAGGCTTCATTTTCTGATTCCAATCAAAAAAGAACTCTTGTCTTTGAAGTAGTTCCTAATAAAATGGATTATGAAGATGATTATATTGAGCTTACAGAATCCATTGCAGAGCATTGTTCGGAATTGTTATTGGAGTATTCTGGATTAACATCGAATGTATTTAGCATATCGAATGAAGATTCAAGAACCTTGCTGGAACAATTTATCTTTTTACGGAGATTCTGTTTCAGTGAGAATCTCTTAGGACTGTTTGAAGCCATAAAGAGAAATCCCGATCGTATATTGATAGAAGATTCGGAATTTAAGCCTATAGGATGCGGAGTGCCTTCAAGGAAAATTTTTACACATCCTTTTAGTTATGGACAAAAATGGAGAAAATATGAGACTGAGGACTTGCATACACATTATCTCCCGTCAACGATTGCAGTTTCGAAAAAAAGGGACAGCATTGATACAGTCGCAAATAGATTTTTGAAATTTGCATTGGAGAAGTTTCAAGTTATCTGCGAAGAATTAATCAAATCTCTTGAGTCCGCAGGTGCGGAAAAGCAAACTGAATGCTTGCGCGAAGCTGCTAATATTCAGCAGATGTTGAATGATATTTTGAATGATCGTTTCTTTGATGAAATTGGAAGGCTTGAGATTATGCCTCAGAATAATCAGGTTCTTCAAAAGAGAGCAGGCTATTCGGATATATTTTTTGCATATTCCATGGTTGACCTGGCGCTGCAACTTGATTGGAAAGGGAAAGATTCTGTATATGAGGGAGAATCGAAAAATGTTGCTCTCCTGTATGAATATTGGCTTTTCTTTGAACTAGGCAGTATAATTAAATCTATAGATGGATGTGAAGCGATTACTATAGAGGATAAACCATTTCTCACAACTGATAATGGTAAGTTGACTGTATCACTGAAGGAAGGAAAGAAATCATGTCAGGCATATGTAATTAAAAATCTCAATACAAGAATTAATCTTTATTATAATAGAACTTTTGTGTCAACTGATTTTCGTACTACAAAGTATGAGGGGTCGTATTCACGACCGTTCAGACCAGATTATACACTAGCTATCTTTCCATGCAGATATCAGGGAGGATATGATGGAGGAGAGAGTAAGGCTGTCAAAGATGGTGCTGTAAGTTATATCCATTTTGATGCCAAGTATCGTATTACGGATTTAACTTCTTTTGTTGGAAAAGTTGATAATGCTACCGATTTTGACGACAGCGAATTAGAAGATGAGAAAGCATCAGAGGTCACAAGTACATATAAACGTGGCGATCTTTTAAAGATGCACACATATAATGACGCAATTCGTAGAACGATTGGAAGTTATGTATTATATCCTGGAAATGCAAAACAAGCAGATATGGGTAATAAGGTGTTTAGCCTTTATGATGAAATTCTCCCAGGTGTAGGCGCATTTGCAATAAAGCCAAGTAATAGTGCTCTAGGAAAGAAGGAACTGTGCAGATTTATTTCTGACATGATAAAAGAAAAGGGACAAGATAATTCCCGACTCAATCGACTGAAGTATTATGCAGAAATGGTTATGCAAGAACCGGCTGCATTTAAGAATACGCAAGTAGATTCATCAGATGGATTAGCAAAGGTATTATGTGTCATTGGATATATTCGAAGTGAAAGACCAAGCGATTACTACCACTCGCTTGAACAGAATGATTTGCTCAAACCAGGAAAGGAATTTTTGTTCTACTACTATGCAATAAAGGGAAACGCGGTATATTCTCATCACCGTAATATTGCAAAAGCTGGTTCTTTCAGATTTTACAAAAACAATATTGACATTACCAGAACATATGATTTAGAGCCAATTCTTTGTGAGATAGTCTCTAATGAACTTGTTTCAAAGCAGGAACTTGTAAATCAGCTTAATGATCAAGGTTTCTTAACGACTGTAGATAATCATAGTGCAGATTTTTACTATGTAATGAAGGTGAAGGTTGTTAAGGATTGTTTGCCAAGAGAATCAAAAAACATTAGCGATATAAATGGCATTAATGGCAATGATAGTTTTAGCCCGCACTCTCCAAAAGTAATAGATGTACGAGCGTTTTTGGTCTAACCATAATAAATAACCACTTATTTAGGCAAGACCATTTGGCGTGTTGGATATCGAAAATATGATGTATTCGTCATGGGGACAAAATGTAGAGGAATAGGTAAACTTATTTAATGTATTGAAGGAGGAATAAAGAATGCAGAGAATTAATGATGATGAAATCTTTTTTGAAAATATCCCTTTATATGGTTCAAATATTGTAGCAAAAGGTTCAAGTGGACTTGGAGGGGAAATTTATTTCAATATAAGTGATATAGATTTCTTTGGAGGAAATGTGAATTCAACAGAAATAATTGCTGGAAAAGAAGTATATTCTTTAAATAAATCGAATGTTTATAGATTTGATAAGAGAAATCTTTTAGAATATATGGATTCGATAAAAGATGAATTCATACTTAACTTATTTTATGATTACAAAAAATTCACTAGAAATTCCGACAAATGGAAAATGATAGACGAGGATGGATGGAAGTATAGGAGAGAGGAAATTGAACATGCATCAAATTTAGAATTTGATATGTATCTAAAAAAATCCACATTAGACAGAGGATTTATAGGATGCAATACCTCTGAGATTTATTCTTTGGTGGTTGCGTATACATTGATTCCTAATTATACAGAATTAAGAATCCTGCGAACAGATGAAAATGGACATAATTGTTATACATTTTTGATGAGTCTAAAGTCTTCTGTAGATTTTGTTTCAGATTTTAATCAGGAGTTCGAAGAAGAGGTTGAGGATAAAAGAGGTGTAAACAGAGAGGATTTGTTAAATGATGCATACAACAGAGGTGGTAAACCTGGTAAGTCTCGTGTTAATACAACTGTGTTTAACAGAGATCCTGTTATTGCAGCGGCTGTAAAAGAAAGAGCAAATGGACAATGTGATTTGTGTGGACAACCTGCTCCGTTTAATAATGCTAATGGTTTTCCTTATCTAGAGGAGCATCATCTAGTCAGACTGGCTGATGGAGGGGATGACAGTATAGATAATGCAGTGGCACTGTGTCCTAATTGTCATAGAAAAATGCATATTGTAAATGATGAAAGCGATACAGAAACACTTAAGAAAAGAATTTTGGCATATGTGAATGCGATGAATAAAAAATAATCGTAAATTTATGCTTTATAGATATCTTTTGTGAGTTAGTTAATAAAATTGTGAGGTATTGAGGTGGTTTTGTGGCAGATGTTTTAACCAAAGAACAACGGCATAAAAACATGAAAAATATTCATGGAAAGGATACCCAAATAGAGGTTATATTAAGAAAGGCTCTATGGAACAAAGGGTATCGGTATCGTAAGAATTATAAAATATTGCCAGGTAGCCCGGATATTGTATTGACAAAGTATAAGATTGCCATTTTCTGTGATGGAGAATTCTTTCATGGAAAGGATTGGGATACCTTAAAGAAGAGACTGGAAAAGAGCAACAACAGTGAGTTTTGGATTAATAAAATTTCCCGTAACATAGAGCGGGATGATGAGATAAATAAAAAATTGGACTTTGAGGGCTGGACTGTGATCCGGTTCTGGGGTGAAGATATAAAGAAACATACGGATGAGTGTGTTAAGGTTGTGGAAGAGATCATTTTTGATAGTATGGAATTTGAAGAGTGATTATGAGTTGCTCTGTTAAAGCTAATAAAAAATTTATCGGTAGGCAAGCTTAAAGGCAAAAGTGATTGAATTGGTATTGATAGAAGTGAAAGAAAACAGCTGTTAAATCTATGATAGAATAATTGATATATTAAGATATAAAATGATGTAACTTATTATAAAAGTGTACTTGTAATATGTAGTGAATGCACAATTATGATAGCCTGCAAAGAGAATAGGAGATGATTTTTTGAAATATTCATTTGATGAAATAAAGAATAAGAATTATATAAAAATTGGTACATATGAAGAAATCGTTGATTTGTGTGTTGGAACGGATTTTAATGATCAACGCGAACACTTAAAAAAAATAATAGAGCCATGGTTAAGTGCAGCATTGCAAACAGATCATCTTTCGCTTTTATTAGGTGCAGGATTTACTAATGCAGTATGTCAAATTGCTGAGGTTTCTTCATCTTCTATGGGACAAGCTGAGTTTGGAGAATTTTCTGATAAAATTGATGAATATGCGAATAAATCAGCAAAAGAAATGGGAAGAGGATCTGCAAATATTGAGGATCAAATACGAACTGCTTTTTTATTGCTTAGAGGATATGAAATTGAAGGGAAAAAAGATGAATATGCTAAATTAGCTGCATTGTTGAATTGTGTGCTTGAGAAATTTACAAGTAGCATATTATCTTCTGAAACATATTTAAAAGAAGTTATAGATAGTGAAAAAGGGAAAAAAGCCATTTCAGCTTTACAATCTTTTTTGCTTACATTTGCAAGCAGAACAGCAACAAGAGAACGAACACATATCTTTACCACAAATTATGATAGGCTAATAGAATATGGATGTGATATGGCTGGAATAAAGGTGTTGGATAGATTTTGGGGAAAAGTGATTCCGAAATTTGAAGAAAGTCCTTCTTCTATAGATTACTATTATCATACTCCGGATGCTAAAAATGAGTTTAGGTATGCTGAAGGTGTAGTAAGATATTCAAAAATTCATGGTTCAATAGATTGGTATGAAGATAATGGAACAGTATATAGAGATGCACTAAGATTTGGAGCTGACAAAATTGATCTCCCAAATGGAACATCATATAGAGACCACTTAATGATATATCCTAATTCAATGAAATCAGTAGAAACAGCATTTTACCCATATGCAGAACTGTTTCGTGATTTTGGTAGTAGTATATGTCGGCCAAACTCAACATTGTTTACATATGGATATGGTTTTGGAGATACACATATAAATAAAATAATAAAAGAAATGTTGATGGTGCCATCTACACACGTAGTTATTATTTCATATCAGGCAGATGAACGCCTAAAAACTTTTTTGGAATCGGTAAATATGGCACAAATAACATTACTTATGGGTAAAGAATTTGCATCATTGAAAAATCTTGTAGAATATTATCTGCCAAAAGCTGCGATAGACATGTTGACTACAACTGCTAGTAAATTATTAGAGTCACGAAAAACATATTCGGAAATAGGTAGTGAGGAGAAGAAGGGTGGTACACTGAATGAATAGATGTGTAGGAATAGTTGATTCAGTTTCATCTTATGAAATAAAAGGGTATTTATTAGATTCGGCACCAAGAAATGTTGCCTTAGCTAGTGGAATATCATTGTTTCCAAGGATTAATGGATTCCTTCTTATACCAAATGAAACAGGAAGCCTTGTTGGAATTATAACCTGGATAGGATATAGTCAACAGAATTTTGGAAATGAAGTTGCATTACCGAGAGGAACAAGATGTATTTCGTTGTCAATTCTTGGTCATATTGAAAATACTATTAATGGTCAAAAATTTGAAAGAGGGGCTTTTAGCCTTCCAACAGTAGGTGATCAAATTTTTATTCCGTCGGAAGAGGAATTATCGGTAATTATAAAGAACGATTCTAAGGAAACAATTGCAATAGGTACGGCGCCTCTTAATGGTAATCAAGAAGTAAAGATACCGGTTAACGAATTGTTTGGTAGGCATATAGCAGTTTTAGGAAATACAGGCAGTGGTAAATCTTGTACGGTAGCAGGATTAATAAGATGGTCCATAGAGCAAACTATTAAATCAAATGGAAAGTCCCCAAATGCAAGATTTATAGTATTAGATCCTAATGGAGAATATGGGAGTGCTTTTGATGATTTAGATATTGATGTCATGAAATATAAAGTACAGCCAATGAATGATGAAGAAAAGCAATTGAGAACGCCTGCCTGGATGTGGACAAGTAATGAATGGGCGAGCGTGTTTAGGGCTAGTGATAAGACACAAAAGCCAGTATTGAGAGAAGCTTTAAGAACACTGAGATCTGCATCGGATGTAACAGATGATGCTAATAATGATATAATAAATGTACAACGTCGACTTTTGTTTCTTAGAGAATTCTTAAAAGTATCTATTTCATTACAAAAGTATATAGGTAATGATAAGACATCATTTGGAAAAGATATGAAAGAAAGAATAGAAAGCTTAAAATATTCAGTTAAGAAACTAGACAATGATGTTGTATGGAAAAATGAGGTTATTGAGTTATGTGACAAAGGGTATAAAATTCAAGAAAAATATTTGAAAAGTTTTAAAAATAAAGATGGAAATTTAGTTGAATATTATGATCCTTTTAACAGTCAAGAAATTGAGGAATATCAAGGAAAAGTAATAGAAACTATTAATGAAATTAATGTTGATGAAAATATTAGTAGCATATCTGAAGATGATCCTATTGAGTTTCCGCTTAAGGAATTAGCAAATATTGTTGAGGATATCGCGGGAAAGACATCAGCATCACAGTATGTTGATTTTATGACCATAAGAATAAAAAGTATGTTAAAAAATGCTGTTTTGGCGCCTGTGATTGGTAATAATCAAGATGCAACATTATTAGAATGGATAAATGGGTATTTAGGTACAGGTAAAGATGATAAATCAATAAGAGGAAAAATATGTGTTATTGATTTATCTTTATTGCCATCAGAGATGGTTCATTTAATAGTTGCTACAATATCAAGACTGATTTTTGAATCGTTACAAAGATATCGAAGATTTTATGATATTGAGTTACCGACAGTACTAGTTATGGAAGAAGCACATAACTTTATTCATAGATATAAAGATGAAGATTATGGACCAGGTAAATTATGCTCTCAAGTATTTGAAAAAATAGCTCGAGAGGGAAGAAAATTTGGATTGGGATTAATAGTTTCATCACAACGTCCGGCAGAGCTGTCGCAGACCGTGCTTTCACAATGTAATTCATTTATAATTCATAGAATAGTAAATGATAGGGATCAAGAAATGGTAAGAAAGATGGTTCCTGATAACTTGGGAGACATACTTTCTGAATTACCATCATTACCCACACGAAAAGCTGTTATATTAGGCTCAGCAATTCCAGTACCAACGATTGTTGATATAAATGAGCTGAAAAACGATCATAAACCAAGGTCGGATACGCCTGATTTTTGGAGTGTATGGACTGGTACAAAAATATGTCCTGTAGAATGGCAACCGATTGTTCGAGAGTGGCAGAAGAAATGATTTATAAATGGAATGGTAATTGTTTCCATTAATTAGGATGACAAAAGCAATTCTTTGTTGAGACTAACATGAAACCGAGGAGGTTCAAAAGTATGGATACAAGCAAAAATGATTGGGAACTATTTCAAGAGAAACTATCGGGGTGGCAGGAAAAATATATGGAAGGTCTTGTTAAAGGGGATGCAAATTTTCTGAATGATGATAAAAAGCCTGCATCAGAGAAATTCTGGGAACTTGAAAAACGGATAAAAGAAGATAAGCGTCATCCTGGAGTTATCATGGAGCTGAAAAAATCAGAGGTAATATGGGATATTGTTCGTCTCATTAGACTGAAAGTAATTACATATGATGATTTATCAGACTTTAGTGATGAATTACAGAATGAAGTAAAAAGAATACTTGAGATGGGCAGGTGATACATATGGAGATTGGTGCAACAAAAGCAGTTCAAGATCGACTAAAAACAACAAAGATTGAAGAAAGCAAAGGTGCTTCACTTGTGTTCTGCTGGGACACACATTTGACGAAAATAAAAGGAAGAAATGTCTTGTTTATTGTGAATGCCAGCAATCGTTATACAATAGCAATGACGGATATTGAGCAGGGAAACTGGAAGTATTATACAATGTACATTAGTCGTGTGATTCATGTTGTGATGCAGGAAATGGGATATTCCGAAGATCAGATAAGAAAGTATTTTAAAATGTCAGGCGATACAACTGTAACAAAAACTCATGGTAGAAAATCGGTTGGTGGCATTAACAGAATGGTAATGGATGCACAGTATTTTGGTAAGAAGCTGGAGAAAGAAGCAAAGTATCAATGGGAACTTAGTGAGTATCTGAACAGAGATATCTGCCAGCCAGAGGGCTTTGATACGTATGGATATCCGAGTGAACTTTTTAAATTAGACATGGAACGATTAGGGATTGCTGCTAAGAGAAAGCCTGCAAAGATAATCGATTTTACCAAATACATAGATACTAATCGCAGTACTAACCATTAGCACAAAAGAATTATTAAAGCAATTGTTTGGGCATAAGAAGTTAGTTTGCAATGACGAAAAGCAAGATGTATAAAATAATTCGTCGCTAAAAAAGTGACGAAAAAAGCGACGGAAAAGGAGAACATTTATGAGCATAACATTTGAAATAGTCAAATTTAAAAAGCCAA
>ENA-ORUA01002389-ORUA01002389.1-human-gut-metagenome-genome-assembly--contig:-NODE-2389-length-14626-cov-4.642029_pt1 | contig 14626 bp, 9 predicted proteins | sample MGYA00242076_ERZ509201 | MGnify/ENA primary metagenome ERZ509201 (study PRJEB26280, sample SAMEA2338863) | human gut metagenome | biome: human gut; feature: human-associated habitat; material: faeces...
AAACTCGCTCTACAGATTAATACGGAAAAATACAAATCAGCAGCAAAATACAACTAAAAAAAGAATCCGCACTCCCTCATCTATAAGGGCTGTACGGATTCTTCTCTTATTTTATACCATTAAATTTTATATCCTGCAGCATTCATTCTCTTTATGAATTCGTCTTCTGTAATCCCAAGTTTTTCTGCACCACGTTTTGGCTTATAGTCACCTTCCTGTACGCTTAAAAATATTTCATTCTCGCGTCCTTCTTCACGCATTTTGTTATCTCTCATAAGTAATGTCATATATTCCAGCCTCCATTCCTCATGATTTCTAGCCTTCTGAACTGCATCATCCAGTTTTCTGACCAGCTCGGTTTTGCCCTGACGTCCGCTGACCATCCATTCTAAAAATTCCTTCATCTCTGGTGACACATCATCAGCATCTCCTCCTGCACACAAAAAAATCTTTGTTACTTCATCCTCCAGCGTTATCTCTGGCAATTCTTTGCAACAAGTCTTAAACGTATACTTGTGCAGACCTGCCTTAAATTCATCAAACGGACAGATGAAAATGATGTAGCTTTTCTTCAGTTCACTGTAATCTGCACCTCTCTCTATGAGGTTCAGATCTATCATCCCCTGATAATATCTTGCACGTTTTGGGAGATTGCTGTTATCCTTTGTCTGCATCTCGCAGTCATAGACAACATTTTGGTCGTCCTCGCTGTACACGTCAAACCGGACTCCTTTTCCATCCGCCGTAATCTCAATCGGTTTCTGCTGATCGAGCCTCGCAAATGCTCCTACCTTTTTTCCGATAATAAGTTCCAGCAGTTCGTGACACAGCTCCGGGTTTGTTGTCAGCACCTTACAGAACATAAAATCATCTGTAAAGCTCAGTTCTTCATATTTGTTCATTGATTCCTTTCTTCTCTCCCTAACCCATCTGCATTATAACATTGAAACAGAAAATGGGCAATAAAAAGTCAAACATACCTTTGGGATTCTTATTTTATAAAAACTGATTTCTTTTCTCCCCATATATGTTACAATGCATTTGTTCGCAGAACTTCCCAATCTGCAACGATGTTATCGGTTTGCTCAAAGATAATAATTGCCTGATTGTCGCAAACATAACAAAAATCTTTTTGAATCTGGCTGTTGCATATCGCAACCTTTTTCAAGAATAAACAATTCAATCATCATTTCTACACAAGGAGGATTTGCCTATGGCAGAAACAAAGAAGCTTTACACCCTCGCTGATATTCTCGGTGAACCAATCACGGAGCAGGAAGCACAAAATCTCATCCGCAAGGAAACAAACTCAGATGAGCAGACTTTCCAAAACTATGTCAATCTCAACGAAACTTATCGTAATAAATTATTGCATTTTATTATGGGTAAAAATGGACTTTCCATCACTTATGACACAGTTTTCCGACATGTCATGCTTCCGGGAGGAGACACCAAACGGCTGGAACATTTTCTTTCAATCATTTTTGACCAGCCAATACACATTAATTTGATTACTACATTTTCAGATGCACTTCGTGAGATGGATCGCAATACGGAAATCTATATGATTGAGCAATTAGCTAAGGAAGTTCAAGAGAAGGATCATGCTCTTGCCGAAAAAGATAATGTCATTGCTGAGCAAGCAAAACTTATCGAGCAGCTCAAAAAGCAGCTTGCCGAAACTCGTTCTACAGATTAATATAGCAAAATACAACTAAGAGAAGAATCTGCACTGCCTCATCTATAAATGCAGTACGGATTCTTCTCTTAGTTTATACTATTAAATTTATATCCCGCAGCATTCATTCTCTTCATAAATTCTTTTTCTGTAATCCCGAGTGTTTAAATAGTATTTTGTATATATGTTTTAAACATGACTTTCGAGTCACATTGTAGCGCATAGAGGGGGAGATGTCAATTTGTGGGAAACAGCTCCGAAAACCATCTAATCCTTAAAATTCTGTAAACAAACAGCCTCATCTCTTGTTTTTCCTTATCATTTATTGTAAATTTAATCCATGCATATCGCTCCCGATATATTATCGGTTTTCCTCCGAATAATACAGACTCTGTGTAACTTTCCCATTACACAAGAACGGGAGGATTTAAAAACGACTACTTACAATAACTTAAAACCAGATACCATTCTAAAAAACTTCTGGAAAAACAATGAACACTTTGCAGACCTGTTCAATGCCGCTCTTTTTAACGGCTCACAGGTCATCAAACCGGAAGATTTATCGGAAGCAGATACCGATGTTTCTTCTTTGTTAAAGTTTAACAATCATGCTGAAACCATCCAGAGGATCTGGGATGTTGTGAAAAAGACAGCTTATGGTGTTGATTTCGTTATCTGGGGATTGGAGAATCAATGTAAAATTCATTATGCAATGTCGCTTCGCACTATGCTTGGCGATGCTCTCTCTTATCTCAAGGAATATAATGAAATTGCTGCCAGAAACAAACACGAAAAAGATTTTTCATCTTCAGATGAATTTCTTTCAGGTCTTAAAAAGGCAGACCGTTTGCACCCTGTCATCAGTCTCTGTGTTTACTATGGCGAAGACGAATGGGATGGGCCGCTTTCCCTGACCGACATGCTATGCATTCCAGAACATCTCACGCCTCTGGTATCAGATTATAAAATGAATCTTATCCAGATCAGAAACAGTGATTCTCTGATTTTTCATAACAATGAAGTTCACACTGTATTCGATCTCAGCAGATTGATTTATAACAAAGAATTTGATAAAATCCAAAGTATATACATGAATCAGAAGTTTGATACAGAACTTAGTCTGGTGATTGGCACGATCACAAATACCAAGTCATTTATTAACCATGCGTTACAATCCGATTCGGAAGGAGGTTCGATCAATATGTGCAGAGCATTTGAAGAATGGCAGGAAGAATGTATTCAGAAAGGCGTCCAACAGGGCATTCAAACTGGAATTACACAGGGTGAAATTATAGGTACCCTTAAAACCTACAAAAAATGTTCTTTTTCAAAAGATGAAACTCTTAAAAATATCATAACCGATTTTTCTTTATCTGAGGAAGATGCACGGAATTATATGGAAAAATATTGGTAAAATGACAGATCAGCCCTGCTAAGCTAATGCTTGCAGGGCTGATTTGTCATCTTTTGATATATCAATTCTGTTGCATTACATATGTCATTTTTCCAGAAATGCACATCGTACAACATTCCTTTTCCCGTCATAAAGAACTTCTCAATCTTATTAATAATCTCATCACTTGTTTTAGCAATCTCTTCTTCATCTATTTTAGTCATGAAATCCACATTCCTGTTTTTCCAGCATTTTGTATAACACATCACTTTCCAGAAAAGCTTTGGTTTCCATGTAATATCTTGAAGAAAGGAATTTCTTATCTAATGCTTTCCAGTCACCGTTTACATTTTCACCGACCAGATAGCTTCGCCATGATGGTGCATATAGAATTCTTTGCTTATCAGATTTATTTGCTTTATGCAATTCATCAAATCTTGGCAGTCCAACTTTCCATAAATCAGTTTTTGTAAAGCCATTCTTACGAAAAAGCCGATAATCTACATCACATGCAACAACTATTTTATCCGCAATTATTTTTTCAGGAGAATACTTCCAAGGCATATCAATATGTAAAACCCCATGCTGCAAATATATGGTTTCAAAATGCATTTGATTCGCATATCGGCTATATTCTTTTTCGGGAAACGGAAACACATTGTTATTTTCAATAAAAGCTGTAATAATCTTTGAAGCTTGCAATAAAAGTTCCACATGCTTTTTAGAGCCAAATATTACGGTGTTTGCTTTTGGTGGAATATACTTATTTTGTTTTTTATCCGTAAGCACGTAATATCGATCAATGCCATCGCTCATTGCTATATCATGACAAAATTGTTTCAATCCATTATCTATCGTAACTCCAGAACAATCGTAATACAGCCAGATTTCTTTCTCTGGCTTTTTCTCTTCAACTTCTAATAAATACCATTGATTTTCATGATATATGATTTTTACCCGATCTTTGATATATTCCGTCAACTCCGCATGAATTGGAATAAGCGGCATAAAATAATAGCTTGTCTTAAGCTCCGCTGTATCAAATTTAACTTTGAACTATAAATTCTGAACCTCTCTCGCATCACACTCATATTCAAATTTCCAAAATCTTTGTGTCGGCTCGTGCGACAAATAATAATTGTGTGTACTAGGGGAAACATGAATTGGACTGCCCTGTATTCCATTTTCTACAGCATAAAGCTCAAATGAACCTTTATAAAACTGAAAAAATACACTTTTTAAGAAACCTAGCAATCTCACTTTTGTTCCATGTACAGTAAGTTTTGTAACCACAATCTCAATATTATCAGAATTAAGCACTACATTACCTTTGCTGAATAAACTGACACTATCTGCTATTTTTTATGATGTTTTAATATTTTTTCTCTTTCATTATGACGCAAATATAATAATCCAAGCTCTGTTTCTATCAATTTTCGAAATGATGGAATAATCTGTTCAAATAATATTTCTTCGAATTCTGCCTCTGATCTAAATTCATTTTCATCATAATAATCATAAAACTTCTTTCCATATGTGGATATAATTAAATAACCTGTACAAAACGTATAATTATTATGTTTAAATGACATTTTATGTGCTGAAATCGAACCATATTTTTTATGTCTTCCATCTTTTTCACTAACATAATAACGTTGCTGATTAATCAACTTAACTTTATCATTTTCAAATGATGCCGTCTTATCATTTGCTACCAAATAATGATAATATGAATCTTTTCTATTAACAAGTTCTTTCAAATCAAAACTCGCTGTCGAATCCTTTCCTGTAATCCATTTCCATCCATTCCATTTTTCAGATTCGCTTTCGGTCACATTTTTTTTAAAATGCTTAGGATACTTGTATATAAAAGATACGGATACATACTCTAAATCAATATGTGTAATATCAGAAACCAATGTTTTTAGTTCATCACATACTCTTTCTAAATATCTATGTGGATTATATAGTAATATATTTTCCTTATAATTATAATGCAGCTTATTGGTTTCATCTTTTATAAACTCGCCCTTTATTTTTTCGCAATTGGCTATTCTATCCAATACTTTTCTTGAAATATAAAACCTTTTATTCGTATCAATTATATTTTTTGCATCATTCAATTCTTTACAGTCACGCACTGTGATCTTGAACACAAAATATGTATCAATTGCAAATAATAGCAATACAATTATTATCTTGCCTGCGTTATTAATAAAAGTATTCGGTATTATTTCAAAAATTAGTGGAATTGCAAAAGGTAAAACAGTAAATATTAATGCCTTACATATACTCTTAGAAATATCGTTCTTCATATACTTTTCTCCCTTGCATTCATTTGCTCATCCTAAGAATTAACATCATTTTCTCTTAACTATAACTTCATCATCTCACAGATTTTTTCATAAACTCTTTCACAATTTCTTTTATCGTTATACACAAAAAATTGATCCATTCTTTGACAATATATGCCTTTCAATTCATACTGATTTTCCTTATATCCACTTCCATACAGAGGGTACAAACAGCAAATTGAAAATGATAAAACGTACCATGTATGACCGTTGTGGCAAGGAGTTATTGACTGCTAAGCTTATATTGTCAAACGGATAAGACGGACAATTGCGGAAGAACCCATTTGCAACGGAATATACATACAGATTTAAGAACCATTGTGTGTTTCGTCAAATATAACAGACTGTTCATAATAAAACTCATCAGTTGCCGTTACATCTTCAATATCTTCTCCAACTATTTTTTTTAAACTATTCATAAGTAATTGTTTTTCTTTTTGTTGCAATTTCAGGTTCTGTATGTTCCGCTTCCAATACCTTCCATATCTGCTTTTCCACCCAGCGAAGTCATCTATAAATTTCCTATATGATAAATTTTCTTTTAAAAATGTTTCCACATAACTAAATGCAATTTTCATATCCGAAATATTTTTACAAACCACAGTATAATTTTCATTCTTTGTAGCAGCACTTTTGTGCTCAACATAAAAATACTTAGCTTGTGTATTAACAGAATATTTATTCACATCCTTGAGAATAATGGACGAAAATATAAAATCTTCAAGCATAACAAGATGTTCTGTTTGTTTCTTAAGTAACTCTATGTTATCCATAAACAATTTTCTTTTATAAATCTTGTTCCAAACAACATGCCAATGATAACATTTCCCCTGCTGTTTCCAATACAAATCATACAAATTCGAATCAGTTGCTTTCTCACTCGTATATGGAAATACAGCACATCTGGTTTGCACATACTTAACGTTGTTAGCGTTTACGTTAACTATTTGACCTACCGAAATATCAGAACTAGAATTTACAGCCGATTCATACAGTAAATCAAAATATCCATCAGATACATAATCATCGCTATCCACAAAACCTATATATTTTCCTCTTGCCCTTAAAATTCCCATAAGTCTTGCATAATACAAACCGGTATTTATTTTTAAATCAACCAATCTGACTTGTGGATGAGTCAAGCGAAATCTATTAACAATTGCTAGTGACTTATCTGTAGAACCATCATTAACACAAACTATTTCATATGGTACTTTTGTATGTAAAACAATACTTTCCATACACTTCAAAATATAATCCTCTGAGTTATAAAATGGAATAATTATTGATAATTGGGGTTTAAGAAACAATAGATTTCTAATCCAACTCTTCAATAACTCCATTTACTATGTCCTCCTTTATCCTTATACCACATCTGCCATCATAATTAGGAATACACATATGAAAAGCTTTTTCTCTTGCTTCTCTTTTAGGGTCCTTTCCGTTCCTACACATATCCAAAAATCCCACCATATTTGCACAGCTGTCTGCCTGATAGTAACTATTAATTAGCGGTTCTATTGCCTTAGTTACCGGCTCGTTATATTCTTTGTTGGAAACATACAGCACCGGAACATTTATGGCTCCAGCTTCTACCATAACCGCACTTCGATCTACAATAATAAAATCTGCATGCACTAAGGACTCCCTGTAATCTTCACGATCATCTATCCATACATTATCACAGCATGACAATATACTTGAAATTTCATCAATGTGTTTTCGCACATATGCATTATTCCTGTACTCAAAGAATTTCGGATGAGGCATAAAAATGAAAAAGAAATCTGTATAATTTCGTATCACCTTAGCAAACTTAACATATTCTTCCAGCTCCGGAGTAACCATAACAGATTTTTCCAAATCATTAATCCATTTTGGGAAATGTACTTTCCACAGAATAATCTTTCTCCCTTTTCTTCTTTTCTCAATGTTTTCTGGCAGAGAATTTAAACTATTATTTATATAAAAATCAAATCTAGGGAGTCCCAATGCTCTTACCGCTCTTCTATTTTCAGAGTATCTTAAATAATCTTTCTTCATAACGTCAGAAAAAGTATATATTCGCCAACAATTCTGAATGACATTTGTTTCAAAATGAAGTTTATGTGAATCTTCTGTATCTGAAATTTCCACTCCGTATGGTATATATACAATTCGATATCCCTGCTCTTTAAAATGGTTTGACCAATGCTGTTCTTTCCTATGCCACTCATCATATGGAGTCTGAATAAAAATAACATGTGGAGCAAAGCTCTCTATATCAAACTCTTCAAATTTTTCATAGCATAGTTTTTTCTTTTTTAGGAACTCTTCTGCACCTACCATCTGCGATTTTTCTGTATTCGTTTCATCTAGCCATACTAATCTCGCATCTATGCGCTCATCATTTAAACAACTCTCATATAAAGAATCCCATGATGGCCAAAACGAAGCAATCTGATACAAAAACACCAACCTTATTTTATCGCCCTGCTTATATGAGATTTTTTTATCTCTAAACAACAGTTCTGACAACGTATGCTGCATTACTTCATTTTGATTTCTAAGCTCAGAAATTTGCATTTCTAATCTTTTATAACGTTCCCATGTCCATTGCTCAATATTCTTATTGATCATCTCAGTCTGTGCTGCTGAAACATCCTTTGTCACATTACTAAGGTGCTCAATATTTTTAGCATCCAAATGTAATCGAAGTGATTGAACCAGCTTCAGGGGTTTCTTAAAATTATCTTTCAGAGTCACTTTCCAAGGTCTTCTCTTATTCAACTCAACAGCTTCTTTAATACTACTCGGATAGAGATTTTCGTGCCATGATTTATTATACTTTGACCAATACCATTTCTGTGCTATAACATTCAGCAATTCACCATTTTGATAGTATTTACACTTTCTATTTGCGTACCATATTTGTTGTAAAAGAACTCTTAACTCTTCAAGCTGTAATTCTCTCTCTTTATCCGATAACTCAAACAAATAATTATTCCAGCCATTCAGAAGTTTTCTTTTTTCCTCAGGCACATCAATATTTAGGTTATCTTTTAATTGTCTTGCTACAATCTGACACATATTTTTCTGAATTGCGGTATTCTTGTCTACAGATATATTATTTCCACCAACTCGATATTCTCCATACACTTCAGGTATTGTTTCAAATTTAGTTACCTTGACAGCTCTTGTCCACAAATCATAATCTTCTAAAGCAGCATTTGCATCATAATATAAACCATACTGCTCTATCACATTTTTTCTAATCATAACTGTAGAATGACATGCATCACAGAAGAACAAAAGTTTTGCTTTCATAGCCTCTGCTGACAATGGCGGTCTATGGATAAAATCATTCGCTCCATTTCCAAAATAATGCTGATAAAATTGTGTAATACCCACATCATTGTGGCAATCCATATAGGCAACCTGCGTAACCAGTCGTGCTGCATTTGCCAAATCATCTGCATCAATTCTCGCAATATATTTACCAGCAGCCAATCTTATTCCAATATTCAGTGAAGCAGATAATCCTTCTAGCCTTTCATTGCATACCACTCTAATTCTTTTATCCAATTTTGCATATGCTTCAGCCAGTTCAGTACTTCCATCCCAATTATCATACTCACAGACAATTATAAGTTCCCATGCTGTATATGTCTGTAATAATATACTGTCTATTGTTTCTCTCAGTGTCTGTGCCGATTCAAAAACCGGCAAGACAATAGACACAATTGGACTTTCCACACCATGTCTCATCTGCTCAAATGGAATATCCATGAAAAATAAGTCACAGCACTTACACACCCAATTCCAGCGCTTCAATAGTATCTTTTGCAGCGCACTTTCCTCAATAAGATGCTTCTCTTTATTCTTTTTCTCAAGTTCTGTTAAAAGCCAATAGTTTTTTTTCAAGAAATATGCCTGATTCATTCTGGCATATTTTTTAGGTTCATTTCTCCAACCCGCAACTAAAAAATTATCTTCATCAGATACTTCTATACCAAAATTTCTTAAAGTTCTGATACTAATATCTCTGGTTGCCTTATGCAGCTGCTCCCCTTTTTCAATAGAAATATTGCCAAATCCCCACCTATGATCCACAAGTACCTCCGGAAGATTGACTATTTTATGTTCAAACATAATCTTGGTCCACAAATCATAATCTTCACAAAGACAATCCTTATCATAGCGAAAACCATTCTCAATCCATGTATCTCTCCTAAACAAGACCGAACAATGGCTAATCTCACAACCGAACAACATGGCAGACTTCAGTTCTTCACTATCACATGGTACATCCAGAATATACTTGCCATTAGTAGTCACACTTCTTTGTAGTGTGCCACACATAAATACATCTGGATGTCTATCCATGTACGCAATCTGTTTTTCAAATCGTTCAGGATAAGATGGATCGTCTACATCCACACGAGCTATGTATTCACCACTTGCTGCTTCAATTCCAACATTAAGTGATTCTGCTAATCCAAGACGAGCTGTATTCTGTATCAGACGAATTCTAGAATCTGATTTTGCATATTCAAGTACAAGGTCTGCACAGCCATCATCGCTTCCGTATTCGTTTACAATGATTAATTCCCATTCTAAAAATGTTTGCTGTTGAATACTTCCAATACACTCTGATATATATTTTATTCCATTATATAATGGCAATACTGCCGATATCTTTTTCATTTATTTTCCTTAACTATATTTATCTATCAAAAAATCATATGTCGTATTAGGAACTAATTTTTTTATTTCATTCCAATTTTTTTCTTCAATATATTTACGTACTCTTGATGCGGAAATTACACTATCTCCACTTTCCTTCCTCGCTATTTCTTTTAATTGAATTCCATACTTTGGTAATATTTCTTTCATGCTCTTATTATATTGATTAGTTATAGGATCTAGAGGTTCTTCTCCTACAAATCTAATCGTAATGTCCAAACAAGGTGCTATCTGTTGAGCAAATGTCTCCACATCTAATGATGTATCTATAGTTGTACCTGCCAAATTTGCTTTATCAAAATATTCCGAAAATGTTAACGATGATATTATAAACTTACCTGACGGAATTACTTTCACATTTTTCAAATGTGCTACCCCTTTCTTTACAAGATCAATTCGATCTTCAAAAGAAAAATATGATTTATTTTCTTCTACGACAAATATATATAAAAAATCTACCTGCTTACATGCTGACTCTATTAAATATTCATGCCCTAACGTAAAAGGATTACAATTCATCACAACACTTCCAATGACTGGCATTTCATGTATTTTATTATGCTTTAAAAAATTTTTATATTCTTGTAATTCAATATTATCGTTAAATGATGTTTTTCTATTTTCATCATTAACATTACATTCTATCGAATCATTAATTTCTACTCGTGGAATCTTTCCTATATTACTTTTTTCCACATCATAAATACAATTTTGAAATATAAATTTCGCTATTTCTTCATTTGCCTTTTTTCCAACATGTACAGGAATATCATAATAAATGTTTGTATCATACTTTTCTAATAATTTTTTAAATAGAGCAGTTGAATCAAAATCAAATTTTGTCAATCTAAAACCTTGCTCCATCAAAATAGCAATATCTCCACATACCGGTTTTTTACTTATCAATGCCTTATGAAAAAAATACCTATCAGCATCATTACTTATTCCAAGTGCAATAACTCTATATTTTTTAATATTTTTATTCAAAAGTTCTTGCAAATAATGCCCTAAAGTATCTACATCTTTATTAAATAAAGAACTGGCTATACATGCTCCCACAAGATATATTGTATTTTCATACTCATCTGGACTATTTAACACAACTCTTTGACCATTAATGAAATTATAAAATTTCCCCCTATAATCTTTATATAAAATCAGATCATCTTTTTTTACAATATTTTTACTTACTTCATGTCTTTCATCATTGAATATTTTAATATCATTGGAATCTTTTGCTAAATTATTCTCTCTTGAAAAATATTCTAGTTTTTCATCTAGCGTCATATTTTTTTTACTATTTTTTTCGTTTATACCTAGTTCCCTCTCAGTAGGTATCTTTATTGAATAGTACATTACACCTTGCGCTTTTAACTTTTGCTTAGTTTTTATAAACAACGAATCATTACATGATAAATAAAACTCATTAGATCGAAGTAATTCCCATATGTAGATACATTTTGTAAAACTTATCACTTTATCAATATGTCTCATTGTCCAATCAGTATCAATGATTAAATCCGGATTCAGTTTTTCTAATTCATGCATACTACTAACAAAATTAATTCCTATTGCATAATTCAATGATTCCTCTACATACTGTTGATTTTTTTTATTTTCATATATTCCTATAACTTCTATATCTGAATATTTACTAAGTACATTAGCCACTGTTAATGATACTTTATTCCCCCCCCAAAAAATAATTCTATGTATGTTACGTGAAGTAAAATAATAACTTATATCAACTTTTTTATTTTCTAAATATTGTACTTTTGATAGTGTATTTATACTATCTTCCTCCCATGTATTATCGACTAACGTAACACACTTACTGAGAACATTATTACCATCTACTACTGGTAGAATTCCATAGTATATATTTTTTGCCAATATATTCATGATTTGATTATCTATAGTATTTGTATCATAAACAATTGGCATAGTAGAAATATCATTAACATCCATGTTTTCTTTATAGTTATCAACTGATATTACACCTAAAAACTTTCCTTGTTCATCTACAACAAATACTCTTCCGCAAATACTCTCCATCAAAACATCTGCAATATTTAATTTTGTCAATTCCGAAAATTTATATACACATACGTGCTCAAGTTTACGATTATTAATTTTCATAATTTACCTGTCCATCCAAATATTGTAATAATCTCCAGCTCTCCATTTATCTATTATCTTATCTGAAAGTTTTGCTTTTGAAACAATATCCATACTGTATTTTACTCTAAACCATCTATGTTCCATTGTATTAATTAAACATTCTGGTCTATATATCCCCATTTCATTATTTTTCTGCATAATAATTTCCATATTTTTTTGTAATTCACTTAAAATATTTGAATATGTCTTTTCGTTATAAAAAGGAACCCCATCTACTACATCTAATATATCAATAGTTTTATCACTAAAATCTAGTTTTAACCTGTCATAAAACTGATTTTTTATTAAAATTTTTCTTATTTTTTCATCACGTTTCTTATTTACTAATGATGCATTTTCTGATGTTCTCCTATAATAAAATAAATCCGGTTCATTAATATTCGTTAATTCTGTCACTTTTGATGCTCTTATAAAATAATCATAGTCTTCCACGCCCGGTAAAGAACTATCATAAAAAAGATTATTTTTTAATATAACATCACTTCTCATCATAATTGTTGGATGTCTTAAAGATACAAAAAACAATAAATCACTATTAATTTGTTCAGGATTTGAATGATAATCAACTATCCACCTAGGCGAATTTATTACTTTATGTTTTATTCCGCAAACACCAATATTACTATAATAGTCCATGTACAACTTTTGAATTTCTAACCTTTTTTGACCCGAGATATCATCCGCATCCATTCTTGCTATATACTTTCCCGTTGATTTTCGTATTCCAACATTTAAACTCTCTGAAATACCTAATTTACATGTATTTGTAATAATTTTAAACCTTTTATCTTTTTTGCTAAATTTATGTACAATATCCAGACTTTCATTGCTCGTATCATACTCACAAACTAAAATCACCTCAAAATCCTTAAAACTTTGCAATGCTATACTATTTAATGCTTCTTCCAAATATTGTTCTCCATTATATATTGGTACAACAACCGAAATTTCTGCCATCTTAATCCTCGCTTTCTATATTAATGAGATCTGCCATCTTATCGACAATCCTTTTTCCACATAATCCGTCAAAATATGGGATACTTTTTTTGACTTCTTCCATTCGGTGTGTTTTTTTATAATCTTGTCCATTAATAACAACCATATCTATAAATCTTTCTATATCATAGGCTTTTTCTCCTTGATAAAACGATTCTACTAAGCCTTCGACATATGGTAACATCGTTTCTTTATAATAAAAATTTGTCATATACAAAACAGGAATACCGAGAACAGCAGCCTCAATCATCAGTGCCGAGCGATCCCCAATATAATAATCTGCTACCGTTAAAGCTGGCATATAATCTTTTTCCTCATCTATACATATATTTTCTGTATCACTTATTATTTGTTTCAAATTGTCTACAGCTTCCATAAATCCTAAATTTTCATAAGCTTCATAATATTTAGGATGCGGTCTCACCACAAAAAATAATTTTCTGTATTTTGAAGCATTTTGCAGGAATTCAATATACTCAGAAATACAAGGCTCTGGTATAGCTGCATTTCCTTCTTTATCTGGAAAATGCATTTGAATAAATATAATTTTTCTTCCCTTAGCTAGCTTAATTAATTTTTTTGATTTTAATTTATCCCGATTATCATATAAAAGATCAAATTTAGGTAATCCTGTAACAACAACATTGTGCCCACAATTCTTAGATAAATATTGATGATCCATTTTCAATTTTTCTGACAATCCTGCAATAAACCATGGTTTAGCTTTAAACTTCAAATCAGAAAAAACAAAATCATCCCAAACTGATGCTGAATAATTTATGCCGTATGGAATATATGCAATTCTTGTCCCCATAGATGCTATTTCTAATGACTGCAAAAAGGCAGGGCGATGAGCTTCATCCCACGGTGTTTGATATAACATTATATGAGGTCTATTAAACCTAAAATCATATTGCTCCGCATCTTCATATTTAACATCTAATTCATCTAGAAATTCTCTTGCCCCAGCCATTTGGGCTTTTTCTTTCTGTATTGCATCATATAACAATAACGTAACATCAAATCTTTCATCTTCAACTACCTGTTTATAAAATGATGCAATAGCTGCCCAACATGATGGAATTTGAAACAAAATTACAAGTCTTATTTTTTCTCCCTTATGATATGGAATTAATTTCTGGAAGCTTTCTATTCTATGAATATCTTCTTCCAAAATCTTCTGTGTCCTTTTAAATCTATCCCATGTCCATTTTTCTATTTGCTTATCTGTTCTTTTAAATCTGTCCCATGTCCATTTTTCTATTTGCTTATCTGTTCTTTTAAATCTGTCCCATGTCC
>ENA-ORUA01002402-ORUA01002402.1-human-gut-metagenome-genome-assembly--contig:-NODE-2402-length-14578-cov-2.749707_pt1 | contig 14578 bp, 9 predicted proteins | sample MGYA00242076_ERZ509201 | MGnify/ENA primary metagenome ERZ509201 (study PRJEB26280, sample SAMEA2338863) | human gut metagenome | biome: human gut; feature: human-associated habitat; material: faeces...
CGGACTCTTATTTGTCCTTGGTGCAATACTTATATTCAAGCTTATTGGCGGGTTTAATAACACACTTAATATTATCAAATACATTTTTAATGTTATATCACCATTTGTAATTGGTGCGTTCATAGCATTTATATTATACCCACTTGTAAGATTTTTCTACAGACATTTGTTCAAGGAAAAATGCCATTTGAAGTCGGACAAGCTTTCTAAATATCTTTCGATACTTATAACTTACATTATTGCAATCGGAATTATTACAATCCTTATGGTATTTATAATTCCTCAATTGTATACAAGCATTACCGATATCGTGGACAAGCTTCCAGTGTGGTACAACAATATCACTGGCCTTGTTAATTCATTTGAAGATAAACACGCTGACCTGGGATTTATTGATTATGCAGTCATTAATGAACAATTAAACAACCTTTACCCTAAGGTTATATCATATCTTACAGATATGCTTACCAATCTGCTCCCATATGTAGTTAATACATCTATGGCTATTGTTAAGGGACTGGTCAACCTCATAATTGCAATTATGGTTTCTGTGTATATGATATCTGACCACAAGAATATATTCTACAATTTTAAGCGTGTGCTTTATGCTGTATTTCCGAAAAATGCGGCTGATACTACAAGAAAGATATGCAGGGAAAGTGGTACTATTTTCTTAAAATTTATGTATGGCAAGGCACTTGACTCATTAATAATCGGTATCATCTGCTTTATATGTATGACTATATTCAAGTTCCCTTACACGGTGCTTATAAGCGTTATCGTTGGAATTACTAATATGATTCCTTACTTTGGACCTTACATCGGTGGTGTTATGGGCGGTATCATAATTGTTATTGTAAATCCTATCCAGGTTATATTCTTTGCAATCCTGATACTTGTTATACAACAGTTTGACGGACTTTTCCTTGGTCCTAAGATACTTGGCGAAAGCACAGGACTTAAGCCTCTGTGGGTTATATTCGCAATTGTTGTGGGTGGAGCACTTTTCGGCGTATTAGGAATGTTCCTCGGTGTTCCTGTTATGGCAGTTATATGCTATATTACGAACCTTGTAGTTGAGCATTTCCTCAAAAAACGTAATATCAGTGTCCAGCCTTACGACTCACCTGATGAAATGTAGAATCAAAAAATTATGGCTGCTGACCTTGATATGTACCTTTATTACTGATTTTTTCAGTATTACCAGTACATATATCTTAAGGTCAGCAGCCATTTATTATTTTATATATTTCATCCCACGACCTCTTAAAACGCACAATCCTGCGGTTTAATCTATTGTGGTAATAAATGTACTCATTAAGTCTGTTAATCGGATTACACCTGTTACAATGTCTGTGATATCCCATACCATTTCCTTTCCTGAATATAATATATTCTTAAAATATTAGTTAAAAACGTTTCTACTATATAATATTCAACAAAGTCATATGTGATACTAATACATTTAATTATCTTACAATAACATTTTAATCTATTTTATTAACGGCCTGATATGTATTAATAATTCAATCTATCTTATCTGTCTGCAATAAGCTTGCATATAGGATTTCCCATATCTGAGAATTTCTTCTCGTATTCTGTCATAACATTTCCTTCATTAAGCCTTTCGTCACTGTGAAGGTCATAAGTACACTCTACAAGATTCCAGCCAGCTTCCTTTACTTCCTCAACTGAAAAGTCAAACAGTACCCTATTGTCTGTCTTGAATTCAACCCTGCCCTCTTTTTTAAGCATTTTGTCATATCTTGCAAAGAACTGTCTTGATGTAAGTCTTCTCTTAGCATGTCTGTCCTTTGGCCATGGGTCTGAGAAATTAAGATATATTCTATCCACTTCATCAACACCAAACACTTCATTAATATTCTCTGCATCCATTCTTATAAATCTTAAGTTAGGAAGCTGTAATTCGTCCTGCTTCTCAACTGCTCTTAATAGTACGCTTGAATACTTCTCTATTCCAACATAATTAATATCTGGATTCATCCCTGCAAGAGTTGTTATAAATGTTCCCTTTCCCATTCCAATCTCTATATGTATAGGGTTATCATTTCCAAATACCTCTTTCCAGGTTCCGCACATTCCCTCTGGTTCCGTGAATACATATTCGTTCTCAACCATAACTTCTCTTGCACCCGGTACATTTCTTAATCTCATAATAATCTCCATTCATTCTTTATACTGTATAAGCTTACAACCATTTTTATAACATCAAACCAAGATATTTTACTTTAATATAATAAGTATGTCAAAGGTAAATTAAAACATCACCAAAATCCCATTCTACACAGCTTTAAATATTCGCCTGCAAATTTAGTTTCATAATCTTAATAAATATGTTAATATTACAAGCAAATATGTATAATATGAACATATCAGTATAATAAATGGCATTTTGTGCCTTTAACACTTACTTCATAATATCATTAACGATGGGAGATTGTAATGTTTAATAATTCTAATAAAACAACGAAACACTCTGTTAATAAGTGTTCAGTTCTATTTAATAAATTCAGAAAATGCCTTGTAAGAACTGCAAGCATTATTACCTGTACAGCAATTGTGGCAACATCTGTAACACCAGCTTTTGCAGCTGGAATAACAAGCGGAACAACTGCCGCCAGCAGCTATGTTATATCTAATGGAACAACTGCTGCCAAGAGTTCTGTTATATCTAACGAGGTATCAACAGACACTTCTGTTTCGTGGCCACAGGCTCCGGATATTACCTGTGAGAGTGCAATATTAGTCGATGCAGATACAGGCTCTATACTATACGAAAAAGATGCACACCGTAAGTGCTATCCAGCTTCAACAACTAAAATCCTTACAGGACTTCTTACTATTGAGAACTGTAATCTCAGTGATACACTTACATTTTCTACTGCCGCAGCTAATTCAATTAATCCGATTGAAGATGCCAACCTTGGTATGAAGGCCGGGGAAGAACTTACTGTTGAACAGGCCTTATATGCACTTCTTCTGTATTCAGCCAATGAAGTTGCATATGCACTTGCTGAGAAAGTCGCTGGCTCAATAGATGCGTTTGTGGATATGATGAATAATAAAGCTCGTGAGCTTGGTGCAATTGAAACACATTTTGCTAATGCCAGTGGCCTTTACAATCCTAACCACTACACAAGTGCTTACGATATGGCTATGATTGCACGAGGCTGTTATAACAACGCTTCGTTTGTAAACATTGACTCAACTTCCTCAAGCTATACAATTCCTGCCACTAATGTAACATAGCATTTAATGTCCTTCCGATAATGTAACATCTACACCCAGAACAATAAAACACCGTCATAAGATGCTTAAAGGACGCGAGTTCTACTATGAATACTGCAAAGGTGGAAAGACCGGATTTACTGATGAATCTTTAATGACTCTGGTAACATTTGCTGAAAAAGATGGAATGAGGCTTATATGCGTTGTATTCCGTTCACCAGATGACTCTACAAGATTTATAGATACACGTTCATTATTTGACTGGGGATTTAATAACTTTAAGAAATCGACTACATCTGACACACAGATAAGCTCGTTATTCTCTACTGATAACTACTACTCATCAGATGTATTTAATAAGTCAAAACTTAACTTTAATATGAATGCCTCATTTATAACAATTCCTAACAGCGGTTCAACTTCAAGCGTTACAATGAGCCTTGATAAGAATTACGATATAACTAATGAGCAGGGCAGGCTTGCCGCTAAGCTTAATTATCTTTATGGTGATAATGTTGTTGGTTCTACCACACTCTCCATAACAGGCGGTGATAATTCCAATGAAAGCCTTCTGCCATACCTTAATGCCAAGAACAACTCAACACAGTTATCACCAAAACGCTGTATTAAGATTAATATATGGGTTATAGCTGGAATTGTAGCTGTAATACTTATTATATTTACAATTATTAACAATGCTTCACTTTCTAAGAAACGTAGTAAATACTCTAAGCGCAAGCTCCGTTTCTAGAAAATCACCAAAATACTACAAAAGGGTTACTGCCCTAACCAGACAATCATTAGCTGAATGTCTTTTGGTCAAAGCAGTAACCCTTTTTATTTTAATTAATTATATTATTTGTGCAGCTTTTCAGCACATACAAAGTTCCGTAAGGAACTTTTAAGATGAGCACTTTTGTGCTCATTATACCATATATCCTCTGTTAATAAGCGTATCACTTGCTGTTTCATTGCCTGCACCATATTTAGAATATGTAAGTCCGGAATACACCTTTTCTGTATTCTTCATAAGCGGTGCTGAATTATCCTGTCTGCTTACTTCATAAAATGACTGTCTTAGCTGTCCAAGCATATCGTATATTGAATTGACAACATTTTTATCATATGAAACCTGTGCACCGATAAGAGTTCTTTTCATATAGTTATAGAGTACATAAAGATTACCTGAAAGCTCATACTGCATATCAAGACCTGTTATAAGCTGGTCTATACCTCTCATAGCCATGTGTAGTTTCTCTTTAAATACTGCATTATCTGATGTTGACACTGCATCTTTAAGATAATCTCTTATTATGTCGTACACTATTACTACAAGCTCTGAACGTGTCGCCTGCGATATTCTATATGAATATGTCTTAATAGCTTCTCTATCCATACTTCACATCTCCAATCAATTCACCCTGACAGATTAGTTCTGAAGAAGCTGTAATACTTCTGATGGTCTTTGGTTAGCCTGTGAAAGTATTGATGTAGCTGCCTGTGTAAGAACTGTCTGTGATGTATACTCTGTCATCTCCTCAGCCATATCTGTATCAATCTTAGCTGATAAAGCCTTAGTAACATTCTCACTTGAAACCTCAAGGTTCTTAGTAGTATGGTCAAATCTGTTCTCATATGCACCAAGCTTTGAACGTGCAGAGTTGACATAATTAATAGCTTCGTCTACATACCCTATTGAAAGCTGTGCTGTGTAGCTTGTCATTACATTGATATTATCTGTACCTATTGTGTAAGTAGTTATCTTAGGAATATCCAGAACGATAACCTGATTTTCATTAGCACCAACGTGGATACTCATAGTTCCGACATCAGTCACTTCCTGATTAATATCCGTAGCTGTTCCACCTGCTGCCTGTGACTTTCCGTTCTGCTTAGCTGCTGTTGTATCATTAAATGTTGTTCCTGCAACATTACCTGGAACATCCATAACGAATTCCTTATTATTAACGTCCTTAACTGTAATCTTAGTACCCTTGGTTGAGATAATAGCTGAATCTTCAAATCCAACTCTCTTACCTGTTGGGTTGCCTGCATCATCAACTTCATTAGCGAATTCAGCTACAACATCACTACCTTCTGCGTGTATGCCTGAACCATCTTCATTGTAAGCATCTGATATACCAAGCATAGCAGCAAGGTCTTTATTACTGCATATTACATCTAGCTGCTGATCTCTTCCATACTGCTCTGTCATTATAACAAGTCTGTTGCCTGTGTAAGATGTATCTGGCTTATATCCTGCATAATCACTTCCGTTAGTCTTCGTATCATTAGCAAGGCTTGATACAGCAAATGCTCTTCCACCCGCCATATTAGCACCATCCATAACCTTATCCATAATTGTATCAAGTGTATCACCTTCTACAATATCAATGTTATATCCATTAATAGATATTGTTCCTGCCTGATCAGCAGTTACCTTAGCTGTGCCTGACATTGTAATAGTATCACCTACTGCTATTGCCTGTCTTGCATCCTGTGTTACTGTAACTCCATATATTCCAGCAGTAAAACTGTCAGATATCTTAAGCTGGTTCACACCCTGATAATCTGAATATACTCTTCTTGAAAGATTACCATTAATAAGTGGCTGTGTATTGAATTCTGTCTGCTCAGATATTCTGTCTATTTCCTGATTGACATTATCAATCTCCTGCTGGATAGCTTCACGCTCATCATCAGAGTTAACATCGTTAGCCGCCTGAACTGTAAGTTCCTTAAGACGTGTAAGCATAGACTGTATCTCTACTATAGCACCTTCTGCTGTATTGATAACAGAGATACCATCTGTTGTATTATTCTTAGCCTGATCAAGACCTCTTATCTGAACTCTCATCTTCTCTGAAATAGCACAGCCTGCCGGGTCATCAGCTGAACTGTTAATCTTATATCCTGATGAAAGTCTTTGTATAGAGCTTGAAAGTGCATCCTGTGCCTTCTGTAACGCATTGTTAGATACAATGGCTGATACGTTAGTATTAATTCTCATACTTTTATTCTCCTGATTTTATATTCCCGCCACATCTACTGGCGTTATCCTTTGAATTCGTCAAATCATACATTTTATATATCGGACATATCCTGTAATTCTTTAGCAGCTCTTATGCCCCAAAGAATACTCCTGTTATTGCTGAAGCGATCTTATAAAGACGATCTGATGGAATCTTTGCCCCTGAGTCCTCGTATGTAGTATATTTAACATCTGGAACTCTTACACAATTAATTCTTACATTGTCATAACCGAACTGTTCTTTAAGATCTCCCTCAATCTGCTGGAAATACTTATAAATGCTTCTGTCTTCGGAAAGCACAATTCTTGAATCCTGCTTTACATACATACTTACGTCTGACTGTGTAACCTTTGCCTCTACTGACAATTCACCCCACGAAGCTGTATTCATCTTAATAGATATCTTTCCCTTGTCATTATCATCTGCAACAAATGTAAGATTGATAAGACCTGCCTGTCCATTCTTAACATAAGGGACACGGTAATCATTTCTTCTTGCAAGATTGCTTATATATCTAATCTGTCTGTTGCTTATTCTTAATTCTTCAAATGTATCATAATCAACAGGGTCTTCAGCAGTTCCTGTAAGTGAGCTCTCTATAGCTTCCTCAAGTTCATCACCAGCAGCTTCTTCAAGGTTAGTATACATAGCCTCAAGCTTATCCCTGCTGTCTAACACTTCCTTAAGCTTGTCATTGCTATCAATTATGTTCTCTCCATATATTGACTTACTGCCCTGGTTTCCGTGCTTTCTTGTGTAAGCCATAAGCTGTCCTGTAGCCATAAGTTCATTAACCGCATTAATGTTACCAATGTTCTCATTAATTCCAGCTCTTCTTAACTCCCTTACAACCTCAGCATCAGCCTGTTCTGCTTTCTTAGTTACTTCTTCTATGTAACTGCTGTCAAGTTCATTTTCCACTGCTTCATCATAATGTTCAGCAAGTCCGTTAGCAAATGCTTCAACATTCTGATGTTCAATTGGTGACTCATTGTCCGAATTCTTCAATGTATTAGGAGTGATAAACTTCTGTGACTTTGCAAATAATGACTCAAAGTAACTGATAGTTTCCTTATCTCCAAGACCTACTGAATCATCAATAGTTACATCTATTCCAGAGTGCTTGCGGCTTGTGTAGGCACTGATAAGATTACCCATAGTAATCTCTTTGCCCTGCTTCATAAGAGCACCCGCACACACACCAGCATCTCTTGTAAATATATTCATCATCTGGTATATACCGATGAACTGCTTTTTCTTAGTTTCGTTAATTCCACCTGTCTTGTCAAGCTTGTAGAGGAACTTTGAATATTTCTCCTCATTATCCTTAGTAGCACCCTGATTCATACTGCTAAGATAATCATTAACTGTCCATATATCAGTATTCATTGGGTTGATTCCGTCATCTATCATCTTAACAACAGTTTCCGGCTTCATATTATCAACAAGATTATTAAGGGTTGTATATATTCTTCTTGCCCTCTCAACATTTTCCTTATTGATATCTATGTTATTAGAAGCAAGAAGCTTAATAACATCTCTGTTCTCCTGAGTATTCTCAAGATTGAGTTCGTCCATTATACCCTCTGCACTGTTATTAACAGCCTTAATAATAGAGTCATCTAAGTCTTCTCTTACCTTAGTACCTGTTGTTTCATATGTATCTATTGCCTTGGCATAACGGCTTGTCATTCCACTCGCAATGCCTGATACCATAGAAATACTCAACTTATATGGGTCACTCTTCATAAGCTTTTCATACATCTGTGCTGGTGCAGTCTCAATATCGTAAAGTGCCTTTCTTACATCAAGGACATCATTATACATCTGTGTATTGCCAGCATATAATGTTCCATTAGCTTCAAGAGCTTTAATCTGCTCGTTAATCTGTTCAAGAGGCGTGTAGAGAAGTGATGTATTACTCTTTTCAAGAATTACACCTGTACCTGCTGTAAGTAAAAGCCTTGCCTCAACAAGTGTGTTATAAGCTTTCTGTGCATTGTAACCATATGGCTGCTGGTATGCATAATTACCGCCCATCTGATTATTATATACACCCTGATTATAGCCCGTATCCTGCACATAACCATACTGGTTATTAACATTGCCCTGCCAGCCGCCTGACATCTGACTGTTTACATTACCCTGCCAGTCACCTGACATCTGGTTATTAACAGTCATCTGATTGTTAACAGCCTGCCGGCTTTCTGCTGTTTCACTCCAGCCTACCTGCATTACGACCTTCAGACTTGCTATTGTAAATGCTTTTCCAGATGAAACAACATTTACAATATCATCATAGCTTGCATTAGCCAGTGTTACTATTGCGTTCTTTACATTATCCCATATAGATGGATCGTTTGTAAGTGGAGTATCTTTAGGGTCTTCACCAATAGCAAGCTGGTCAGCAATCTTTGATAATACACTATCCTGTCCATCCTGTGTATCAAGACCATTTAAATTAAGTCCGTCAAGAACAGCTTTATATTTTAAAGTCTTTTCTGTGACTGGTATATTATTATTAATCAAATCCTGTGCATTATTAAGGTTTCTTAAGTTCACTTCAAGCCCGGCTTTATTCATAAGCGACTCAATCTGTGGACGCATAGCATTAAATTCCTTAAATGAAATCTCATATCCGCTGTTAGCCGGTCTTGTACTGACAGCATTTTCTGCCTTATATATTCCGTCAATAGTTGGTGCAATATCATTGGCAATCATATAATACTTAGCACTCTCTGAAAGCTCTGTTATTGAAGCCGCCTCATCAAGTGCTGATTGTACCTGCTGCACAGTATCGTCATCAACGCTTATTCCAGCACCGCTTAATCTCTGCTTTAATTCATTAGCTGCACCTGCCCCTGCAACACTCTCAATTGCATCAGAGCTTACGCCAGTTCCATATGCAACATAGCTGTCTGAGTGCATTGCAAGCTCAATTCTAATCTTATCAATAATTGATACCATATCATCCTTAGAGGCATCTGTTATATTAAATCCATCACCTGCTATATCGACTGCTTCCATACCAGAAAGCTTTTTAACAAGTGCCTTGAAGCTTATCTGTGCTGTACTTGCAGAATTCATAATCTGCTGTTTTACATCATCAGCTTCCTTTAATAACGACTCATATGTGTTATCTGCCAGCCTGCTGTTATCCTGTCCCTCTGACATAACAACACCATTAAATATCCCATTGACACCATTAGTCCTGTTGCTTACATTTTCCTTATAATTAATAGATGTTTCTTTAACATTATTATCCTTGTTAAAATTACCTGCGTATATTGATACAGACATATTTATCCTCCATACATTATCTGCGGCTAATCTACAGCCGGTTATTCCATTTCCTAATAACAGCCTATATATCCTGCTTAGATAATTCTATCGCCTGATTATAAAATAACCTGTATTATATTTCGGTTACTTCCACCAAAAAAATAAGCAAAATGAAGCAGATTACAGCATAAATGTAATCAACCACATTAATAATTACATCAATACCATATACCTGCTTCACTTAAATCCTGCCAACCTGATATCTGACTTATATATCAGACTGCTATTTAAACTGCTCTTATATATCTCTTATATTATTATTATATTATTGTAGGCTTGTGTGCTTCCACATCACCATTGAACTCATACACAGCTATTCCATACCTATGTAAATCCACAAGAAGTGACTCACCATAGCCATCACACTCACCCTTCTTACTTGCAATTATCTTCTGCTGGTTCTTCATATCATCACCTAATACAAGCTTATATTTGCCCTTAATTGGCACTCCAATTCTATGACTTGGTCTTTCAACAGGTGTGAAATTAAGAACGAATAACAAATGCTTCTTCTTATCCGGACTTATTCTTATAAATGAGAATACACTGTTGTCCTTGTCATTGGCATTAATCCATCTAAAGCCTTCTGAATTATAATCAGTTTCATATAAACATCTGTAATTCTTATTAAGCTTAAGGCACGCACTTGTAAAATCCTTTAATTCCTTGTGGCTCTCATCCTCAAGAAGATACCAGTCAAGAGAACGCTTCTCACTCCACTCGTTCCACTGTCCGAATTCCTGTCCCATAAATAAAAGCTTCTTGCCCGGATGTCCACACATATAAGCATATGCAAGCTTAAGATTAGCGAACTTGTCCTCTCTGTCACCAGGCATCTTGCCTAACATAGAACATTTCAGGTGAACAACTTCATCGTGCGATAATACAAGTATAAAATTCTCGCTGTAAGCATACATAAGAGAAAATGTCATCTTACCATGATTAAACTTTCTAAAATAAGGGTCAAGCTTCATATATTCAAGAAAATCGTGCATCCAGCCCATATTCCACTTGAATGTAAATCCAAGACATTCTCCGTTATCAGGGTCACCACTTACCATTGGCCATGCTGTAGACTCTTCTGCAATTGTAACCGCTTGTGGAAATCTCTTTCTCATCATACTATTAAAATGCTTAAGGAAACTCATAGCTTCAAGATTACCATTACCGCCATACTGGTTAGGAACCCAGTTGCCTTCTGTCCTTCCGTAGTCAAGATAAAGCATAGAAGCAACTGCATCTACTCTTAAGCCATCAATATGGAACTTATCAACCCAGAACATTCCATTGGCAATAAGGAAATTCGATACCTCATTCTTGCTGTAATCAAATACCTTAGTTCCCCAATCAGGGTGTTCGCCCTTTCTTGGATCTGCATATTCATATACACAGCTTCCGTCAAAGTTCGCAAGCCCATGTGCATCTTTTGGAAAATGTGCTGGTACCCAGTCAAGTATTACACCAATATTCTTGCTGTGCATATAATCCACAAAATACATAAAATCCTTAGGACTTCCGTATCTTGCTGTTGGTGCATAATATCCTGTAACCTGATAACCCCACGAGCCGTCATATGGATACTCTGCAATTCCCATAAGCTCTATATGTGTATATCCCATATCTGATACATACTTGGCAAGGTCTGGTGCTATATCACGGTAATTCATATAACCGTCCTCTGTACCATCTTCCTGCTTCTTCCACGAACCAAGATGACATTCATATATAGACATTGCTGACTTTAAATGGTTCTCTTTCTTCTTACGTTCAACCCATACGCTGTCTGTCCACTTAAATCCATTAAGGTCAGTAATAATTGATGCTGTCTCTGGCCTTAACTGTGCCGCATTGGCATATGGGTCAGCCTTGTAAATAGCCTCACCACTCTGTGAAATAATAAGGTACTTATACATCTGTCCAGCCTTAGCACCCTCTATAAATAACTCATATATTCCACCATCTGAAATCTTCTTCATATCATAGCCATAGGCTTTCCAGTCATTAAATTCACCTATGACGTACACGTCCTTCGCCGCTGGTGCCCATACCGCAAAATATACTCCGGGCTTTCCATCTTTCTTCGCTATATGTGCACCCATTTTATTATATATCTCGTAGTGTGTTCCCTGTCCAAAAAGATATGAGTCTAACTCAGTTATTCTTATCTGTTCATAATTAATTGTCACAGCCATATATTACTCCGCCCTTCCACATTAATAATATTACTTCGCATATACTTTTGTATTAACATTATTTTATCATAACATTAAATTAAATACTATTAATTTTTTGACAATTGGTCATTTTTATAATAAAATTTCTCATATATTTTGATAATCCAATTAATTACTTCTATCTTTCACTTGACATCATAATTATAGGAATTTATCATAAAACTATTAATAATCAAAGGAGAATTCATAATTATGATTTATTATCTGATAAGTCCGAATTATATTAATGTTGTGACTTTTGCCAGCATAATATTTGCATTTGCAATAACGTGCCTTGCTATATATATGGGTAAAAATATCCTTCCCCGTGATGGCGGCAGAGCTTACGCAATTAATGGCTCAAAGTCAGTCGGCAAGCCAAGAGGAGCAGGAATTATATTTATCCTCGTATTTACAATAACCTGTATGATATTTGTCAATTTAAGTTCTGAGATAATCATTTATCTTATACTTGTACTTGCAGCAATGCTCTCAGGTTACCTTGATGATGCTTCGTCATCACCTTGGGGCGAGCTTAAGAAAGGTATTATAGATTTCGTAATTGCGGTTATGGCGGCAGTTACATATCTCCACTATAATCCTAACACATTTGACATATCACTCTTTAAGCTTACAGTTACACTTAACCCAATCATCTACGGTGTTCTCATCGTTATATTAATATGGGTCAGCATAAATGTAACTAACTGCTCAGATGGTGTTGACGGCTTATGTGGTACACTTTCAGTTGTAACACTTGCCTCAGTATATATACTTTTTAAGTCATTTAATATTGAATCAGCTTACAGACATACCGTTCTTATTATGGTTGTGTGTATCCTCGGCTACCTGTGGTTCAATGCATCACCAAGCAAGCTTCTTATGGGTGACGCAGGTTCTAGAGCAATAGGAATATTTATAGCATTTACATTCCTCAAGCTCCATGCACCGCTGCTTTATATTCCAATGGCACTTGTAATTATTCTTGATGGCGGACTTGGTCTTATCAAGGTTTCTTTCATGAGATTTCTTCACATCAACCTAATGAAGAACCTTCGTACACCAATCCACGACCATATGAGAAAGAATAAAGACTGGTCAGATACGCAGGTTGTTTTTAGATTCACAATTATCCAGGTAATTCTTGGTCTTGCAGTAATATATGGATTAATGTTCTGATATTAAATATGTTAAAATGGCATGTCAGTTGGATTTCTGACATGCCATTATTTCTGTTCTGAAAGTTTCTCTGCCTGACGCCGCCTGCGTCTGTGCTCTCTCTCTTTTATCTGCTTTTCATATATCTTAAGTGCACCCTTTTCATCAGTGTGCTTCATAATTCTGACTGCATAATATCTGCCTTCTTCGGTCTGTTTAACTCTGAAACGCCCCTTTATAAGTCCGTGTTCATCACATGTAAACAAGCCGTAATAGCATTTCGAATTAGTGGCAAACCACTTGACTGTTCTTGTCATAGTCCTGCCACATAAAAAGCATTTGCAGGAACGTACAGTTCTGTCGCTTGCAGCCTTGTCCCTTGTCGCAAATCCCTTTGAAATATACTTCTCATAAGTTCCAAAGTTAAGATATACCTCGTCCTTTCTTGACTCTGGAATTGTAAATGTATCTATACTGCAGAACTTCTTAACTCTGTCAAAATCCAGCTTCTTCATTATCTTGGCTGTATATCTTGCATCACTCATTGCTGAATGATAATGCTCATCTCCCTTGATTCCCTGCTCATCAATTGCAGATTTAAGATTCATGCGTGTCTTGCCATCTGAAAAATTAATACTGTAAAGTTTCTGAAGATCAAGGTATAGAAGCGGCTTTGGGAAATTCTCCGGAACATCATAAAACTTCATATTTCGTCTTAATTCAGTAATATCCATGCTTCCCCATGTAACAAATGTATAATCCTCACCGCACCATTCAAGAAATTCAGTTACACCCGATACGAAATCAGTTCCGTTAGCAAGGTCATTTTCTGTTATCCCTAATATCTTCTTGACTGTATTCTGCAGCTTTGTATACACTTGTGGCTTAATGGTACACTGCCACTCATCTACAATATCAAGCTTCTCATTAACCTTCGCCGCGCCTATCTGTATAATCTCAAAAGGAAAATGATCCTCAGAAAATTGTTTTCCCTTGGCACTCTGATTCCACTCAAGATCCATAACAATATAATTCATAAGCATGTTCCCCCTTGCTAACGCTCATTATATCGTGTATGCGGGCGTATGTCGATAATAATTTATAAGATATTAATTTTTGAGTTATTAATCACATTTTCATTTCTTTTTTTCGCTGATACATCTCCTCATCTGCACGCTCTCGTACTCTTTCCAGTTCCATATCATCAACTGTAAAAACAGCATAACCACAGGCAATTCCCACTTCTGTTGGAATAATTCTCTTATTGTTCAAAACATCTACATCATGATAAAGCTTTCTTATTACACGCTCTATGTCTACACTCTTTCCCTTTGGTATTATACAACAAAACTCATCGCCACCAATGCGGTAACACTTACCATAACGCTCAAATATATTTTCTATTATCCGTGCTGCATTAATAATATAAGCATCTCCCACTCTATGTCCGTAGTTATCATTACAACTTTTAAGATTATTTAAATCAAATGTTACAACCATACAACCATCAAAGCATTTTTCATTATTAATATAATAATCATATGCATTTCTATTATACATGCCTGTCATGGAATCATTTAAAGC
>ENA-ORUA01002408-ORUA01002408.1-human-gut-metagenome-genome-assembly--contig:-NODE-2408-length-14538-cov-3.587378_pt1 | contig 14538 bp, 8 predicted proteins | sample MGYA00242076_ERZ509201 | MGnify/ENA primary metagenome ERZ509201 (study PRJEB26280, sample SAMEA2338863) | human gut metagenome | biome: human gut; feature: human-associated habitat; material: faeces...
ACTGCCTTGCTTGTTGCAAGACCAATACCAATACCTGCTCCTAAACCTGTTAAAACTGCGATACCTGCTCCAATTGCTACTAACATAATCTTAATCTCCTTTTCTTCTTGTCTAAAAATGTTTTCTTAAATCCCTTTTAAGTCTGTTCGTCTTATCTTCCGGCTTTACTCCTGTTCCTCATTCATGAACAGCGCCGTCAGAAATACAAATACATAAGCCTGTAAGAATCCATCAAATATATCAAAATAAAAACTAAACGGGATTGGTATAATCGCCGGAGCTACTATTTTTAAAAGCTCCATGATTACAAATGCTCCCAGTACATTACCGAACAGTCGCATGCACAAGGACAATGGACGGATTACAATCTCCAGTACCATGATCGGTGCGACGAACGGAACCGGCTTTGCAAAATGTTTGACCCAGTGTTTTAATCCGTTTTTATGTATTCCGGAATACTCGATCAGACACATACTCATAACAGCCAGCGCTATTGTGACATTCAGATCCTTTGTCGGCGGTTTAAACCCAAACAATCCAATGATATTGGCAATTCCGATATAGATCAGCACCGTGATCAGATATGGGATATATCTTCGGTTTTCTTTGCCCATAACATCTTCAAAGAAGTCCACTCCTTTTCCGATTGCGGATTCCAATAAAAGCTGAGCTTTCCCCGGATTCTCTACACTGAGATTCCTTACGAATATGACACACAGCAATACAACTACAGCCATAATGATCCATGTGACCGCCACGGACTCACTAATCTTAATTCCCCCGAATAACGGAATGGTAAATGCTGTATCACAATTCAGCTCTTCCAACAGACTCTCTGTTAATTTCTCCGTATGACTCCCTCCCTTTCTTCTTCAAATTTCGTGATTACTTTACTCTCCTGTTTTTTAAATGTCAATCATTTCTTTTTTTCTTAACAATTACTTTATTTGACAATTTTTTAAGCATATTCTCTTATTTGAGTTTTTTCATTTGTCCAAAATTTAGTCACTTTCCTCCCGTTTTATATACCTTCTCCTTAACATGTTGAAAATTTGCACAAATTATTTGTGTTTTTCAGAAAAATTTTAGTCGTTACGCATATTGCTTTCGGCAATATGATATAGATATGACCGCTATACACCATTGAGTTTGACTTTTTTTGCCAAAGCCTGTAAACTAAGGCAAGGCAAGAATCTCCCGGATTTGGGAAGTTTGCAAATAAAGAAATACAACAAATAAGGAGAGCATATATGCGACTTAGAAATATACCCCGCGCCGAAGGCGTGTTAAAAGAGTGCAGTCAGGTTATCGAGACTCCGGAAGAATTCCGTGGTCACTGGGCATCTGATGTATTCCAGAATGACTACCCGGTCCACATTGAAATCGGCATGGGAAAAGGCCGTTTTCTCATGGCACTGGCTCAGAAAAATCCACAGATCAACTACATCGGAATCGAGCGCTACACAAGCGTCCTTCTCCGTGCTGTGGAAAAGTTAAACATATATATAGAAGAAAACGAAAGCACTCTGCCAAACATTAGCTTCATTTGTATGGACGCACAGGACATAGCAAATGTGTTCGCTGAAAATGAAGTTGACCGGATCTATCTGAACTTCTCCGACCCATGGCCGAAAGCCCGCCATGCAAGAAGGCGCCTCACGTCACCGGATTTTTTTGCACGTTACGACAAGGTGCTTGTCCAGGACGGACAGGTAGAATTCAAGACAGATAACCGTGATCTTTTTGATTTTTCCGTTGAGTCTTTAGGGGAATCCGAAACATGGGGCATTTCCGAATGTACTTATGACCTGCACCATGATGAAATTATGAACGTTGGAAATATTATGACAGAATATGAAGAGAAATTTTCATCCATGGATCACCCGATTTGCAAGCTCATTGCTAAAAGAAGATGTCTGCTGTGACTTTCTTAGCGCTACAGCGCATATATTATTAATGAGAAAGCCTTCGGAGTCTGTTCGCCATGAGCCGAAATTGTCATAACAAAAAAAACTTCCGACAAAAGTTTTTTGAATACACTTATCGAAATCGGTGTCTGCACAGGTGGATCGGTTGTTTCAGAAAATCCCTGAAAGAAGTATATGATATTCTGAACCACGGTTCTGACTGCCGAAGGCACTGATCAGAAAGGTTGATTTGATGTTACATTTAACTGCAAAAAATTTTCAAATAGAAGTAAAAGATACCTCTCTCCCGGTCGTCGTTATGTTCTACGCTATCTGGTGCGGGAAATGTGCCATGATGAAGCCGGTCGTGGAGGATATCGAAAAGAAATACGCCGGAAAGATCAAGTTCTGCGAAGTCGAAATTGAAGAATCTGCAGTACTCGCCGCAGAATACGCCCCGGAAATCGTCCCGACATTTGTTCTCTTCAAAGATAAAAAGTCAGTCGGTGCCATGGGGGGAATGGTGGATGAACACACATTTGAATCCAGAATACTGGAAATCTTGTCTTAGTCCACAGATGTACACAAGCCGTAACAAAATCTTTCGAAATAGTTAAGAATTTTTTACTTTTTACTTTTACACAAGTATGCTATTATTGGGGGTACAGAAAGGAGATGTGGCGTCTGACACCACAGGATAATTATGAGTATGAAAAAATTAAAAAGGGTTCTGCCGTTTAGCCTGGCAATAATTCTGGCATCTGTAAGCCTGCCGGTAACTGCCCTGGCTGACAGCGCAAAAGTAGTCACTCTCGGAGCGAACTTATCCGACGAGCAGAAAGCTTCTATGTACAAATACTTCGGTACTTCCGCCGATCAGGTAGACACGATCGAAGTCACGAACACAGACGAAAGAAAATATATGGAAGGGATCGCAACCGAATCCCAGATTGGTACAAGAACATATAGCTGTTCTTATGTTGAGCCGACAGACAGCGGCGGAATTCAGGTAAAAGTCGCAAACCTAACATTTGTAACAAGTTCTATGATCGCCAGTACACTTTTGACTTCCGGCGTTGAGAACTGTAACGTTGTTGCCGGATCTCCAATTGAAGTATCCGGAACCGGTGCACTGACAGGTATTATGATGGCTTACGAAAAAGCCAGTGGGAAAGAACTTTCCGAAGACCAGAAAGCAACTGCAACAGAAGAGCTGGTAACAACCGGTGACCTCGCCAAGGATCTCGGTCAGGATACAGCATCTGATCTGATCAACGATGTCAAAGAATCCGTTATTGAAGATAAACTGACTGATCCGTCCGATATTCAGGACGCGATTTCTGACGCAGCCGATAAGCAGGGAATTACACTGACCGATGACCAGCTTGCAAAAATCACAAGTCTGATGGAATCTATTTCCCAGTACGACTACGATGTCAAAGCACTGAAAAAGACTCTCGACAACCTGGACGGGAAATCCGGAGGATTCTTCAGCAACTTGTGGTCCTCCATCAAAGGCTTCTTTGGCGGAGATGACTCCAACGGCGGAATTATTAACAATACAGATGATGCAGCACTCGGAAATGATGCAATCATCGACAGCACATTAGATGCCGTAAAAGCCAAAGCAAACGATGCCGTAAATCAGGCAAAAGAGGAAGGACTTTGGGATAAAATCGTAGGATTTTTCAAAGATCTGTTCGGAGGCGATGATACCGAAAACTCCGATAATACAGATAGCACTGACGCAGTTGAAGAAAATACGGACAACAACACCGATACAGGCAGCACCGACAACAATGCTGATAACGACACTTCTACAAACGCAGAATAAAATTAATTCATAACTTTAGCAGGGAGATGGAATACTCAAATTCCATCTCCCTGTTTCTCTTCCACACCTCCCGGCGTAAATCCTATCATCCGCAAGCAATAAGCCAGCGCAGAAAATATAGAGAATCAGCTCAGATTTTAGAACTGTCTGGTGCCTCTCAATGCCGAGGCATTCTCGAATTTAAAATTCAAAAACTGCTACCCCATACGGCGGCAATTTGTATCCAAATGAATATGGTCTTCCATCACATTCTTTCTTCACGGCATGATAAATGTTCTGTCTCTTCTCGCCATTTCCGCCATATTTCACATCGTCACTGTTCAGAATCAGCTTATACTGCTTCTTTCTAGGAACGCCTACACGGTAATCTTCTCTTGCCATCGGTGTGAAGTTGATCACGAACAAAAGGTTATGCTTTCCATCTTTAGAATGGCGAATAAAGCTGTAAATGCTTCTGTATGCATCATCTGCATTGACCCACTCGAATCCTTCCCATGACTGATCCAGTTCATAAAGTGCCTGTTTCTTTTTATACATGTGGAGTAAATCACGCATCCATGACTGAATTGCCTGATGCTCCGGCTCCTCCAACAGATACCAGTCCAGTTCACGTTCCTCTGACCACTCGCGAAGCTGTGCAAAATCCTGTCCCATGAACAACAATTTCTTTCCGGCATGTCCCATCATAAATGCATATCCTGCTTTCAGGTTCGCATATTTATCAAATCCAAGTCCTGGCATCTTATTGATCATGGAACATTTCAAATGAACAACCTCATCATGCGACAGTACGAGAATGTAATCTTCGCTGTACGCATAACTCATGGCAAATGTCATCATATGATGATTGTCTTTTCTGAAATACGGATCCAGCTTCATATATTCCGTAAAGTCGTGCATCCACCCCATATTCCACTTAAGGCTAAATCCAAGACCTCCGTCTTCTACATCTCCGGTTACCTTCGGCCATGCCGTAGACTCTTCCGCTATCATAAGTGCACCCGGATTTCTTCCAAGTACAACTGTGTTCAGATGCTTGAAGAAATCTACTGCCTCCAGGTTCTCATTACCTCCATACTGGTTCGGAACCCATTCTCCGTCTTTCTTTCCATAATCCAGGTACAGCATAGAAGCAACTGCATCAACGCGAAGTCCATCAATATGGAAGTGCTCCACCCAGAAAAGTGCATTGGCAATCAGGAAGTTCCTTACCTCATTCTTGCCAAGATCAAATATCTTCGTCCCCCAGTCCGGATGCTCCCCTTTTCTTGGATCTGCATACTCGTAAGTTGCTGTTCCGTCAAACTCGGCAAGTCCATGCTCGTCCTTTGGAAAATGTGCCGGAACCCAGTCCATAATAACACCGATTCCATTTCTATGCAGATAATTGATCATCCACGCAAAATCTTCCGGTGTTCCATAACGGCTTGTCGGCGCATAATATCCTGTCACCTGATATCCCCATGATCCATCAAATGGGTGTTCTGCGATTCCCATGATCTCCACATGCGTATATCCCATATCTTTCATATACTTTGTGATTTCTTTTGCAAACTCACGATAAGTATAGAATCCCTCGTCCTCTGTGCCTGGGTGTCTCTTCCAGGAACCCATATGAACCTCATATACAGACATTGGTTCTTTTTTGTGGTTCCATTTTTCCCGTGCAGTCATCCAGGAACTATCGGTCCATTTCAAATTCTCAATATTCGTTATTCTTGATGCTGTACCCGGACGAAGTTCTGCATAATTGGCATACGGATCTGCCTTCATATGATACTCCCCTGTAATCGTCTCAATGCAGAACTTATACATCATGCCTTCTTTTACTCCCGGTACAAAGCATGTGTAAATTCCGATATATTCCGCCCTTGTCATAGGGTTTCTTGTGCGATCCCAGTCATTGAATTCCCCCACTACAGACACTGATTTCGCATTCGGTGCCCAGACAGCAAAATAAACTCCTTTCTGCCCTTCGTCGTCCACCATATGTGCACCCAGCTTCTTATAAATTTCGTAGTGATTTCCCTGTCCGAAAAGGTACTGATCTAATTCTCCGATTTCATAAGCTTTCCATTCTTTCTCCATAAACTTCCCTCACATTTCATCCGGATTTCAATATCTTAAGTATACCTTAGCGGAACACAAAATTCAATCTATGTCACTCGATTCCAGGCAAAAAACAGGGATACAATTTTCTACAATTGTATCCCTGCTTCATCACTTACATTCACTATATCATTAAATTTTAAAATCTTCTTCCTTCAGAATAATGCGATCTGACGAATCCGTAGATTTTCCAAATACACGTCTTGCAAGATGCTTTACATTTGCTTTCTGTGAATGTTTAATTGCTTCATCCATGATTTCTTTTACTTCCGCAACTGTAACCGCATGATCTTCACGCTGCATTACATCAATTCGGCTGTAAAGTGCCAGAATTCCCATTTCATCAAGCTTATATCCATTTTCCTTCGCATAAGTCTGACCAAATGTTACTAACTCATCATTGATGAATACCGGAAGTTCAAGCTTAGAAGTGAATTTCTTTTTGAAATCCGGATTAGCTGTCATAATTCTCTCCAGAGGTTTTCTCTGATCTTCAAGAACAAAGAGAAGCTCTCCGGTCTTTCTTGACATCAATGCATTCAGTTCCTTGATTGTTCTGGAATTCAACTTACCAGCCTTTTCGATGATGATTGCTCCACCGCGAAGCTTCTGGATAATATTGCCAAGTTCCTTCTTATTCAGCGATTCACCTGTAACAATAGCAACTTTACCCTGTTTCAGATTTCTTTGTTTCTGGATTGCTTTTACAATATCTACTGCAAGTACTGTTTTTCCAGATCCTTTACGGCCAATGATCATTAAGTTACCGGTTCTTGAAGTTCCCTCTCTCTGGGCACGTCTGTCATTATCAAGTACTGCAACAATCTGTTCACTCATTCCTCTGACCGGTACGAAGTAAGAGAATAATTTCTTCTGCTCCTCTGTCAGTCCGGCTTTCAGTCCAATCTCACTGGTTGCACTTAAGTCATATCTTCCTGTTACAACAAATCCGGTATCAAATGGAACTCCGCTTCCTTTTGACTTCTTAATTCTGCGCTGAATCTCTTCCTCAGATGGTTCTTCAATTTCCAAGTCTCCTTCAAGGTCTTCCGGATCCGGAATCTCAGGAAGCTCATCTTCAAAGTCGTCTTCCTCGAAATCATCTTCCTCAAAATCATCCTCTTCCTCGAAGTCGTCCTCTTCCTCGAAATCGTCTTCCTCGAAGTCGTCCTCTTCCTCAAAGTCATCCTCTTCGTAATCGTCGTCTTCTACATAATCATCTTCATAGAAGTCGTCGGCTTCCTCAAAGTCATCCTCTTCCTCAAAGTCGTCCTCTTCCTCGAAATCATCCTCTTCCTCGATGTCGTCCTCTTCCTCGAAATCGTCCTCTTCCTCGAAGTCATCCTCTTCCTCGAAATCATCCTCTTCCTCGAAGTCATCCTCTTCCTCGAAATCGTCCTCTTCCTCGAAATCATCCTCTTCCTCGAAATCGTCTTCGTCCTCGGATTCATCTTCCGGGAATTCATTCCACTCTGCATCGAATTCCTCTACTTCTTCCTCATCTTCCTCCGGGAATTCATCTACAAAACCATCTTCGTCAAAATCGTCTTCGTCGAATCCATCTTCCTCTTCAAAATCATCTTCTTCGGATTCCTCGTCTTCGAAATCATCCTCGTCTTCAGAATTGTCTTCCGAATCATCCTGGTTTTCTGTTTCCGGAATTTCTTCATCTTCTTGTACTTCTTCGATTTCTTCTACAGCGTCGACTTCATCTTCTGCTTCAAACTCTTCGTCCTCACCCTCAAAGTCTTCGTCTTCAAACTCTTCCTCTTCGAAATCATCTTCATCCTCAGAATCCTCGTCCTCCGTCTCCTCTTCTTCCGAAACTGCTTCAACAATCTCTTCTTCAGGTTCTTCTTCAGACTCTTCAGGTTCTTCCACAATATCGTCCAGCTCTTCTTCTGAAATAAACTGATCTACAATTTCTTCTTCAACAGATTCCCCTTCTGCTTTTGCAAGCTCCAGTTCCTCTTCTATATCAAAATTTTCCTCTTCTTTCTCCTGTGCTGTCACACGATCTTCCAGCTCTTCCACAAGCTGTCTGATATCATCAGAAAGCAATGCCTTTCTTCTTGCTTCCTCTGCCTCAAGACGAGCCTTCTCTTCCGCTTCACGACGAGCCTTCTCCTCCGCTTCACGACGAGCCTTCTCCTCTGCTTCAAGGCGAGCTTTCTCTTCCGCTTCACGGCGTGCTTTCTCTTCTGCTTCCTGACGGGCTTTTTCTTCTGCTTTCCGTCTTGCTATTTCTTCTGCCTCGCGTCTCTCTGCCTCAAGTCTTTCTGCCTCACGGCGGGCTTCCAGTGCTTCTCTCTCTTTTCTAAGTCGTTCTTCATCGGATGCTTTTTGCTTTGCGATCGCCTCAGCATTTACCTTCTGCTTAGCTTCCCATTCCATCAAGATGTCTTCAATCTTCATCTGACCTTCAATGCGGAGTTCTTCTTCTCGTTCCTCCATCTTCTTCTGGTCTTCCGGATTAATTCCACTCGCCATAGCCACGCCATTAGCCAGTGCTTCTTGAAGTGTCGCACCCTTCACAACTGTCGTAATAGATTTTTTTGGTCCTTCTGCCGCATGCTGAAGAATTCCTTCTAACTCTCTGACATTCCGAGCTTCTTCCGGAGTTTCCTTTCCGATTGGTTCAATGACTGGTGCTTCTGTTTCTACAACTTCTGGTTCTTCTGAAACAGCTTCTTCCGGCTCTAGGACTGGTTCCTCAGCTGGTGCTTCCGGCTCTTCTGAAACTGGCTCTTCTGAAACTGGTTCTTCCATCGGAACTTCTTTGTCTGCCTTGGCATTTTCTTCCATTGCCTTCAATGCTTCTCCAAGCTCTGCTGTCGGAATTCTTCTCGTTGCATCCAGACCATCCACAGTTTCTGTTGTATTGGCTCCTGATTCCTGCTGTTCTGCCTCCGCAGCTTCTGCTGCTTCCTGCGCTGCTTTAATCTGTTCTTTTGGAATTGATACAGTATCCTGTGGAATACTCTTTACATCCTTAAGCGCAGCTCGCTCAGGTTTTTTATCCACTGCTTTCTTAGGCTCTTTTTTCGGTACACCTTTATACTCATCGTACTTTTCCTGTTGGAGTGGTGTCAGTGGTTTGTACTTCATCTTCAATTCCATTGCCTGATATACATATTTTCCTTCACTGAACCACAAGATCAAATCGTCACATTCTTCCAGGCACTTTGAGGTCATGCCTGCTTCATGATATAGCTTTGCGAGCTCATACGCCCATTTTTCAATATATTCTGCCTTTTTAAATTCTTCCAGTGCCGAAATCTGTTCTGACAGATCGGACCCTTGTGCCTTCAAAATCCGATATTTCAAAATGAATTGATTCGGATCTCTCGGTGCCAGTTTTACAAATTCCTCATAACAGTCCGAAGCCTCATTCAGATCATTCAGTTTCAGGGCAAGTACTGCCAGACGATACACAACCTTTCTGCTGGACGGTGCTCTGTCAAATGCGATCATAAGCGTATCACGGCTCTTCTGAAACTCCCCGTTATTCTCGTAGATTTCGCTTACTGTATTTAACATTGCCGGGCTCTTCACCCTTCTCCAGTCTATTGTATCGGCAATTTCCATTGCTTTTCTAAATTGTTTCTTTTCGTAATGTTCGAGCATCTGCTCGGTTTTTACCCGATATTCATATTTATCCAATATTCTCACCTCAAATTTTTTGACAATTCTACAGATACAAGTTTATCATACACCAGTCTTATTGTCAAAAACATACGAGATTTTGTTACAAAAATGTTACAAAATGATATCGTCCACTTTTTTGAAATCTTTCAGGCTATACGCTTCTATAATATTTCCCTGGATAACATAAAGCGTATCTTCTATATAAATACCTCTTGTGATCCTCATATTATTTCCATTGATTTCCTCATGCATCGTACATGTAAATCCTTGTTTTTCGTCGTAAGAAAATGTATAGTACTCCCGGCCGCCTTCGCTGTCTGCAGCAAAACCAATCAGATTTTTCTCTGCATCTACTAAAGCTGCCTTATAATCATAAGAAACATCTGTATAGTACACATTTTCAATGACATAGGTCTGCTCCTCTTTCACATTTTCCGGATCAGAAATATCGAACATCGTCAATTTCACGCCATCTGTTGACATAGTCTTTTCATCAACATTCATTCCAATACCCAGTAGCTTATTTTTCCCATACGGATGCAGATAATCTGAAAATCCAGGTATCTTCAACGCTCCTATGATCTTTGGATTTTTCGGATCCGACAGATCAACGGAAAATAACGGATCCGTCTCTTTAAATGTTACAAAGTATCCTGCCTTTCCCATAAATCTTGCGGAGTACACCCTCTCATCTTCTGCCAGACCTTTGATGGAGCCAGTTTCTTTCAGTTCTTGATTCAAAACATAAACACTGTTCGTGTCGCCATCGGTCACTACAACTCTCAGATATCCATCATATTCATCAATAGAAAATGAATCATTAATATAACCGTCTATTTTGCACTGTGCCCCAGCCGTCAATTTCCCACTTTCATAAGAAACTTTTCGGATTGTCGTCACATCTTTTCCGGAATATTGCCACACATTTTCATAAAAATAAATATTATCGTTGCTCACATATAAATTGCCACCGTCTGCCAAAAGTGCCTTACTGTGCGCTGTCTCATTTGGATTTTCCAGAGAAACTGATGTGATGATCGAATACATATCTGCCTTTGAAATGGACGGAAGACAAATATCTGTTTCTTTAATCAGATTATCGTTTACAAGTGGTATATAGGACTTCGGATTCTTCGCCGTTATACCATCAAGTGTTACATAATAATCACTGAATAAGTATAAGTATCCATCTGCAATTCTTGAAGAATTGTAATATCCACTCTGACTGACCCTGCCAACTTCTTTTGGATTTTCCCGGTCTGAAATGTCATAAGTTACTGCGGTCGTATTAGCCCTCTGACCATATCCATAATCATCATCATTCCATTTACCGCCCACATAACCATCACACACTGCGATTAATTGATTTCTCTCAATGTCCAGATACATTTCCTGGATTTCAGAAACATCTTCCACTGTTATAGTCGCCGTTTGCTTCATCCGATTATCGCGGGTATCTATAATGGCAATCTGATCGCTCTTATCTTTTAACACGTAAAGGTATGTTCCATCTGTTTTAGCTGTATCCCCCTCATCCACACCTTCCTGACGTACATTTGTCTCAGAATAAGAACCGCTTGCCATTCCGGTGTCCGCTGCTGCAGTACTGCTTTCTTCCATATTCTGTGCTGCATCTCCACTTGCCTTACTGTCAGCTGATTCATCGACTCTTATATCATTCAATGATCTTGCCCAGCTTGAAGTGTATGCACTGTCTCTTTCCTGATCTTTCTTATATTTTTCCAAATATGCATAGACATCCTTATATTCCGCCGCACTTTCTACTTTCGTACTGTCACTGATTGTCACATCACTGCCTGCTATCTTATCATCTCGAGTCGCGTCTTCCATTTTAAAATAATTCTGGCATACCATCACTCCCACGATTAGCACCAGGCATGCTGCTGCCAGCCCACCGATTCTCGCCGGAGTCCACACTTTTTTCTTCTTCCCTGCAAGCTTTGCTTCAATCTGTCTCGGTTCAAGCGCTTTCGGCACCGGAACCTGTTCTGACTTTTCCTTTATTTTCCGAATCATGTCCTGCTCATTCTTATTCATAAAATGTCCTCCCATCCAACACACACTGCATCTTCTCCAGCGCTCGGCTTCGTTTTACCCGGACAGTTCCCGGCTTCAGGCTTAGGATCTTCCCGATTTCTGTGCTGTTATAACCGCCAAACACTGACAGCCCGACTATCATTTGCTCTTCTTCTGAAAGAATAAAAAATGCATTTCTCACATCCATCGCAAGTCCCACATCTTCTTCATGAATTCCTTCCACCTGTCCTTCCGGGAAAAAATCTTCTGTCTGCTGTATTCCTTCTTTCGCCACCTGTTTCAATCTTTTCTTACATATATTTGACAAAATTGTAAAAATCCAGCTCTTGAAAGCTTCTTCTTTTCGAAGTTTATGTATATGTTCATAAGCAGATAACACTGCCGCACTCACCGCGTCTTCTGCCTCATGCGGATCACGCATCAGACAAAGCGCGTAGCGATAGAGGTCTTGATAGACCTGCTCATATAGCTTTGAAAATGCTTTTGCATCACATTTCATTCTTTTTCCTCCTCAATTTGTTTTTCTCAAGAAGTTCTCCACACTCCTCCATTGACTTATCCAATTGCCGTTCCCCAATACCCAGTGTAAAAAGTATTATTACTTCTTCTACATATAAGAGTCCCAAAATATCCCAAGTGTTACAAAAAGGCGTCACTTTTTTTCATAAGTGCCGCCTTTTATTTACATTCGTTTATTCAATTATATTACCGCTCAAAATACTGCGCAAGATAAAATTCAGCGTAATTCCCAGTTCAACGGAACATAGAACGTGAATTTTACCTATCGGATTATTTAGCCCTTATAATAATTAATCAGACAACCTTTGAGAATACTCTCTCTTTCTGCGTCTGTCATATCTCCAAGTGTAAATGTGACTTCTTTCAATGTATCTCCGACTACATAAGCTTTGATTTCTGCATCTTTGTTTTCCACTGCTTTTCTGATTTCCGGTACAAAGATATAATCGCCATTTTTGAAGCTTAATTTCTTGTCGTCTTCTTTTGTGATAAATGGAAGCATTCCCCAGTTAATCAGATTGGAACGATATCTTTTTGTCGCATATTCATTTGCAATATTCGCCCAGCCACCGAGCACCTTCTGACAGGAAGCTGCCTGCTCTCTTGCTGAACCGTCACCTGGTTTTACTGCAAAGATCGTACTTCCGACTCCGATATTTCCTTTTCCTGCTTCCGGATATTTCTCCTGGATCTTTGCCATAACCGGTTTTAATTCTTCCAATACCTCTAACGGACATTCACCTGCTTCGATTGCTTTCTGTGCTTTCTGTACTTCCTTTGCACGTCCCACATATGCAGGATCTTTTCTGGAAAGTGCAAACTCTGCCAGTCCAAGTGGATTGGATCTGTAAGAAGATGTTTCTCCAGATGGGATCAGCTCATCTGTTGTTGTAACCGGATCGTGAATCTCTGATACAACTTTCAATACCAAATTCTCCGGAAGTGCTGACATTGCCGGCCAGTCTTTGATATTCGGTCCGAACTTGATCTTTGTATCCGGATCAGCCACACCATGACTGTCAAATACACGATTTGCATAAATCTTCTGGTCAAAGTGGTATTTCTGTCCCTTGTATTCTACGTCCATATCTGTTGCAGGTGTCAGGAAGCCTTTATTTGCTGCTGTTGCTGCAATTGAACGGGCATCCATAAGTGCAACGGATGCAATCTGTCCACTCTGAAGCTTGGAACCTTCACGGTTCGGGAAGTTTCTTGTAGAGTGGCGAATAGAAAATGCGTTATTTGCCGGTGTATCTCCAGCTCCAAAGCATGGTCCGCAGAATGCTGTTTTTACAATCGTTCCTGCTTCCATAAGATCCGCAACTGCACCGTTTTTCACAAGTTCCATATAGATTGGTGTACTTGCCGGATATACACTAAATGTAAATTCATCTGAGCCAATGTAATGACCTTTTATGATGTCTGCTGCTGCGCAGATATTTTCAAATCCACCACCGGCACATCCTGCGATGATTCCCTGATCCACATAAAGTTTTCCATCAATCACTTTATCCTGAAGTGAATAATCCACAGCACCATCCAGGCTCACCAGTGCTTTCTGCTCTACATCGTGAAGCACGTCTTTCAGATTCTTACGTACATCGTCGATTGTATATACATTTGACGGATGGAACGGCATTGCGATCATCGGACGTATCTCGCTTAAGTTCACATAGACCATACCATCATAATATGTAACTGCACCAGGATTCAGTTCTTTGTAATCTTCACTTCTGCCGTGGATCTCATAGAACTCCTTAATCTTATCATCTGTTTTCCAGATAGAAGACAGACATGTTGTCTCCGTTGTCATAACATCGATTCCGATACGGAAATCAGCACTTAACTTCTCCACACCTGGTCCGACAAATTCCATAACTTTATTGTTTACATAACCATTTGCAAATGTTGCACCGATAATTGCAAGTGCCACGTCCTGTGGTCCGACGCCTTTGACCGGCTCTCCGTCCAGATAAATTCCAATCACACCTGGCATCTTAATATCATATGTCTTATTCAGGAGCTGCTTTACAAGTTCCGGTCCACCTTCACCCATAGCCATCGTTCCAAGTGCTCCATAGCGGGTATGGCTGTCGGATCCAAGGATCATCTTGCCGCCGCCTGCCAGCATCTCACGGGCAAACTGGTGGATGACTGCCTGATGAGGCGGTACATAGACTCCGCCATATTTTTTCGCGCAGGTGAGACCGAACATGTGATCATCTTCGTTGATCGTTCCTCCGACTGCACAAAGAGAGTTATGACAGTTCGTAAGTACATAAGGGATCGGAAATTTTTCAAGCCCTGAAGCCCTGGCTGTCTGAATAATTCCAACGAATGTAATGTCATGAGATGTCAGCTTATCGAATTTGATCTGCAGACGCTCCATATTTCCCGAGGTGTTATGCGCTGCCAGAATGTTATATGCCATTGTATTCTTTGCAGCTTCCTGTGGAGTCACAT
>ENA-ORUA01002414-ORUA01002414.1-human-gut-metagenome-genome-assembly--contig:-NODE-2414-length-14514-cov-3.535376_pt1 | contig 14514 bp, 15 predicted proteins | sample MGYA00242076_ERZ509201 | MGnify/ENA primary metagenome ERZ509201 (study PRJEB26280, sample SAMEA2338863) | human gut metagenome | biome: human gut; feature: human-associated habitat; material: faeces...
TTAATTTAAAATTTTCTAAGAAAAAGGAGTGTCCCTTAGTCCCTTTTTGCAGGGATTTTAAGGAACGTCCCTAATCTCCCAAATTTATTCCCACACTTCTTGCAGTTTTTACTAAATCATCATCCGCCGTAACTTTTCTTTGATTACTTACAGCTGTATTTCCAGAAACAGCCCCTATTTCTTTGTTTTGACCTACAACATCTTCTAAAGATGCATAGTCTATTTTACCATTTTTAATAACAACTAAATTTCCAAATTTTCCTTCAATTGCCATTCTCATTGCAGCAGTACCATATTTTGTTGATAAAACTCTGTCAAAGGCTGTTGGTGTTCCACCTCTTTGCATATAGCCAAGAGTTGTGTTTCTAGCTTCTAGGCCTGTTATTTCTTGTAATTGTTTTGCAACTTTTTCTCCTACTCCACCAAGTTTTGTATTGTCAACACCTTTTCCGTTGTCTCTTACATTTTCTACTGTAATCTCTCCATCCTTTGGTTTTGCACCTTCTGCAACAACAACAACACTAAAGTTTTTACCTCTTTTTTGTCTGTTTTTAATTTTTTCTGCAACTCTATTTATGTCATATGGAATTTCAGGAATTAATGCAACATCTGCACCACCTGCTATTGCTGATTCTAATGCTATCCAACCTGCATATCTTCCCATAACTTCTAGTACCATTACTCTGTGATGTGTTTCACCTGTTGTATGAAGTCTATCAATTGCTTCCATTGCAACAGATACAGCTGTATTATATCCAAATGTAATTTCTGTACAAGCTACATCATTGTCAATTGTTTTTGGTACTCCTATTACATTTACACCTTTTGTTGCAAAATCTCTTGCTGATTTTTGTGTTCCGTCTCCTCCTAATGTAAAGATACAATCAAATCCATCTTTTTTTATATTTTCTACACATACATCAGATAAATCTTTATATTCTACTGTTCCATCTTCGTTTGTAACTTTATAATTAAATACATTAGCATTTGTTGAAGAACCTATTATTGAACCACCTTTTGGTAATATTCCTTCTGCATTTCCATCTTCTGCTGTACTTAACCTTTCATATTCATTTTTTAATAAACCATTGTATCCATCTATAAATCCGTAGCATTCTATATCGTGATTTTCTGCTGTTTTTACTATTCCTCTTATTACAGCATTAAATCCTGCTACATCTCCTCCATTTGCTAATATTGCAACTTTTTTTACCATTTTAAATTCCTCCTTTTTATCCTAAAAGGCTTTTTATTTCTTCATCTGTTTTTAGCTCTTTTGCTAAAAATTGAAATGCCCTTTTATCTTGTTTTACTGCAATTTCTGCAATTTCTTTATCATTTCTTAATCTGTAACTTGCAAACTTTACAATTAATCCTTTATTAGTAACAGCTGCTTTTACAACTTCTTTGTCATCTCTTAGTTCTTCACTTGCAAAATATAAAGTTTGTCCATATGTTTTAACACTTGACATTATTACATCTTTATCTGCTCTTAGTCTATCAGATGCATAACAAGCTGTCCATGGCGCTCCTTTTATCGCAAGTAGCATCATTTCTTTGTTATCTTTTAATCTATCAGAAACAAATTCCATTGCTTCACCATCTTGTTCAAGTGCAGTTTTTACAACTTCTTCGTCATCATGAAACTCTGGAGCTGCAAATTCTAAAAGCTTTCCTTTTTGTTTTACCGCTTGTAATATGTATTCTTTGTTATTACAATTTTTTTTCATCTCTGTGACATCTGGATCTTCCATTTTGTATTATCTCCTTTGATATATTAAATACTATCTTATGTTTTGTACATTTTGACTATTTATTCGTATTTTCTACTGAACGTATTGCAATTAATGCTTTTATTTTTATTCCTTGTTCTGAAAACATTTTTTCATGTTCTGTTTCTATATTGTTTTCAAAAATTGGTTCTTTATGTAAATCGTATGTTTTTTTTATTATTTCAAAACCACTTTCTTCAAAATAGATTAAACTTGAGTTAAATAAATCGTCATCATCTGTTTTGAAATAGATTTCTCCGTTTTCAGATAAGAATTGTTTGTATTTTTCAAGTTGCCTTGTATGCGTAAGTCTCTTTTTTCTGTGTTTTCCTTTTGGCCATGGATTGCAAAAGTTTATATATATTCTTTCTATATTGTCAGTTTTGTCTAAAATCATAGGTATTCTTTCTATGTCGAATCTTGTTAATACTACATTTTCTGGTTCTATGTTTTTTTCTTTATATACTTGTTCTACATTCCTTTTAGCTAGTCCTAACATTGCATCTACTAAGTCTATTGCTATGTAATTTATATCTAAATTGCTTGAAGCTAAATTTGATATAAATTGACCTTTTCCACACCCTAGTTCTAGGTGAATTGGGTTGTTTGGATTTTTAAAAAATTCTTTCCATTTTCCTTTCCATTCTTCTGGTGTGTCTATGTAAAATTTGCTTGCTTCCAATTCTGGTCTTGCCCATTTTTTGTATCTTATTCTCATTTTTGTGTTCCTTTCTGCTTTTTTTATGTTTTTGTCTATTGAAATTATATACATATTTTTATTAATTGTAAAGAGATTTTTCGTTTTTATAAGATCATATTAATTTATGATTATATTTCATACGTAAAAAAGTATCTTCCTCAAGATTATATTTTTGAATAAGATACTTTTTTAATGATATATATTTTTTTATACATAATTTTATTAGGAAATTTAATATATATAATATATAATGTTTAAATATTTATATATAAAATAGGTCTAAATCCATCAAGTTCATAACTATAAGAAGTTGTATGGTATCCTCTGCAACTTGCATAAGAACCATCATAAATATAATTTCCACCTCTAGAGCCACATGGGCTATTTTCATCTTCTGTTGTTTCTGTTGTTAATTCTCCTACATTACTTGCCATATCATATACGTTGCATTGTACATCTTCTGTTGTCCCTTTTTGAGCTAATGTTCCTGAATTTGAACTATTTTTCCTTGAATATTTATTATTTGTGCCACAGTTTTGTAAAAATAATATTGTTGTATCATATGCATAACTATTAGTTAAGTCACTTACATATTTAGAACTGTTGTACATGTTCTGTGATAATTGTGCAGCTTGTGGTTGTGTTACATAGTTATATATATATTCTGTTACTTTTTCTGTTATCTGTGTTAATTGATTATTTTCTGAGTTTCTTGCTGTATTAGTTCTAGCTTCATATCTTCCAATATAATATCCATTATTTTTAATTGCACTTGTTTTAAAATTCGAAATGTTTTTTGATACTATATTTCCTTTATTTGAACTTGATAATTCTTTAAATCCTGTATCTCCTTCACTTATTGTATTTTCTTCTTGCATTATTGGATTTCCATTTTCGTCAAATGTATATCTATTTAAACTAATTGTTGTGACTGAACCATCTTCTTTTTTTATTTTCCCTATAGGTATCCATACAAATTGACTTCCTTTTGTTGCAGTTTCTGTTACATCTTCTATTACTATTCCCTTATCAACTGTTTGTGCATTGTTTGTTGTGTCATCTGATACTATCTTAAAACCTGCTGGAATGACTATTTTATTTCCATATTCATCTTCTAATTCTGTATTATCTGTTGTACTTAATACACTACCTATATTATTAGCAACTTTTTTAACTGTCGTTTTTATATCTCCAGAAATATATTTATTCAACTCATCTTCGTATTCATTTAATGTTCTTGCTTGATTTTCCTCCGCATTAGCTGTTTTATCTCTTGTCTCTTTTGCTTTTGCAAATAAGCCTGTATTGGTTAGTTTTTGTATTGATATTGTTGCTAATATCAATAAGATAATAATTGTAATTACTAGTACCACTAGTGTAATCCCTTTTGCGCTTTTTACTTTTTGTTTTTTTTCTTTTAAACTTAACATAGCTTTCATCCTTCCTTTGTATTTGTGGCTGATATTTAAACTGATATCCGAAAATTCTCTTTGTTGAGTTCTATAAACTGTGTATGGATATCATCCTCCATTTTTTAATTTTTTATTTTATTGCATATGCTTGTTCTGCTGTTCCATTTCCTGATGTTACTTGTACATTAGAATTTAAAGTTATGACAGGGCGAAAGCCATATCCGTAAGGATCTTCGATGCCAGAAGCATTATACAATGTTCCAGCACCGACAAGACCGGAATTTACACGACTAACACCGAAGTAAGCATCATTAGAGTGAGCATAGATGCAACGAGTTGACATCCAATATGTTGAATAATTACTTCCATTATTTATAAACAATTCATAATATTTACTATCTGTAAAACTATCTGTACTATTCATAGTTTGAGACCAATATGTTTTTGTTAGTGTCCATGAACTTACTTGCGATTTTGTTGTTTGATTTATAAATTTTGTTTGATCACTTAAATCTAATTCTGTTCCTGTTGTTCCATTTACTGTTTGTCCTTTTTCTTTTAATAATATTTCTGGATAATATTTATTTTCTGGTGAATATGTTTCTTTATCTAATATTGGTTGTGTAGTCATGTATTTTGTTATATCTTCTATTTTTAAATTTTGTACTTTATTTGCTAATTTTGAATTTGTATAAAGTATGCTACATGCATCATCTAGCAATTTTACTGCATTATTATATCCATTATATCCTTTTAATTCTATTTTTGAATCTGTTGGAACTTCGCTTATCAATCTTACCTGTCCATTTTGTACATCTAATACTCTCCAATTCAAATCATCTCTTTTTATTGCTGGATTTATTGTACTATCACTCTTTCCTGAATAAGTATTTAAATTTGTTTTTAATGTAGCTAATGCTTCATTACTTAATGTATCCGGTTTATATGATACATAATCCCCTACTTTTACTTTGTATGCTAATTTTTCTGTATTTTCTCCTGTTGTCCCCGAAATATATTTATTTAACTCATCTTCGTATTCATTTAATGTTTTTGCTTGATTTTCTGCTGCATTTTGTGTTTTTTCTTTTGCTTCTTGTGCTTTTGCAAACAATCCAGTGTTTGTTAATGACTGTATTGATATTGTTGCTAATATCAATAAGATAATAATTGTTATTACTAACGCTACTAACGTTATTCCTTTATTTTCCTTTTTTAACATTTTTATAACCCCTCCTATGTATTTTTGCTTTTAATGTGCTTTAAATATAATATTAATTCATATTAAAATCTCTTGTATTCCATTTCATATTATTTCCTCCTTTGTATGTTTTTATTCTATGTTGTTATTCTAACATAACATATCATGTATTTCAACAGTTTTAGTTATATTTCTACACAAATAATTGTATTTGATTTATTATAAAAATTTGTATTTTTATAGTATTCCTGTTATAATTTAAAATGATATGATACTTACCAAATAAAACATTTAAGGAGATTTAATAAATGAAACTTATATACCAAGTAAAAATAAATGAACAAACAATAAACCAAATTTTACAAAATGAACTACAAATATCTTCACGTCTATTGTATAAACTAATAAAAATGCAAAAGATTTTATTAAATAACAAAATTTGTGATACTAGAAGTATGACAAATGCTGGAAATATTATAACTATAGATTTAAATTATGAAGAAGACAATTCTAATATTGTACCTACACAAATGAATTTAGACATTGTATTTGAAGATGATTGGTTGCTTATAATTAATAAACCTGCTGGTATTGCAATACATCCTTCTATTTTACATTATTCTGATTCTTTGTGTAATGGTATTAGATTTTATTTTGATAAAATTGGGTTAAAGAAAAAAGTAAGACCTGTTAATAGACTAGATTTAAATACTTCAGGTTTAGTTGTTTTTGCAAAATGTGAATATATACAAGAATGCTTAATTTCTCAAATGAAGTACCATAAATTTAAAAAAGAATATTTAGCTGTTTGTAATGGTATTTTTGAGAAAAAATCTGGTACTATTAATTTACCAATTGCTAGAAAAGAAAATAGCATTATCGAAAGATGTATTTCTGAAGATGGTCAACCTTCTACTACTCTCTATGAAGTTATTAAAGAATTTAATGGTTATTCTTTGGTAAAATGTATTTTGGAAACTGGTAGAACACATCAAATTAGAGTTCATATGGCTGCTATTGGACATCCATTAATTGGTGATGATTTATATGGTTCTATTTCTGATTTAATTGATAGACAGGCTTTGCATTGCTATAATTTGCAGTTTGTTCATCCTGTTAATAATAATGTTTTGAATTTTTATGGTGAATTACCAATTGATTTTAAAATTTTTGATTTTTAATATTTGTTATTTTGCCTTGAGTCTAAAATTGTATCTATGTAAATGTTGTTATTGATTATAAAATATATTAAAATATACCTTTTGTCGATTACCATCTTCCTTATTGAAGGTGGTTTTTCTCTTTTAAAATTTAATTTTTTTCCTAATTTAGGATAGTGTTTTAATATAATTATATATTCTTTAAATGTTTGTTTTAATTTTATAGATGCCTTTATACTTACTTTACTTAAAAATAATATATGTCTTTTTATAATATTATTAGCATTATTTGTTAAGTAAATATTATATTTCATAGTTTTGCTCCATAATGGCATTGTCAATTATATCTTGTAATTCTTCAAAGACAGCTTCTTCATTATAACATATTAATTTACCTAATTTTAAATTCCTAATATCTATTTGAATATTATTAATTAATTTTTTCATACCCCTTTTTCCAACAATAGACATTATTTCTTCATCAATTATCTCTAATTTTCTTGTCAATATCATTCCTCCTTTATTTTGAAAACCAACAATTTTCTTCAAATTAATTACCTCCCTAAAATAAAATCAGAAATAGAGAGTAAATCTGTAAGCCGGGTTCTGTCTTTTAAAATAGTCATTTATCTAGGACATATATTGCTATATGCCTCAAGCCACGCAATTCAAGAAGGCGCCGAGCAGGCTTAATCTTCTTTATTAGGTGTTGCTCCAGATGGGGTTTACACAGCATTCTATGTCACCATAGAACCGGTGAGCTCTTGCCTCACCTTTTCATCCTTACCCATATATGGGCGGTTATTTTCTGTTGCACTTTCCTTAGGGTTGCCCCCACTAGACGTTATCTAGCATCATTGCTCTATGGAGCCCGGACTTTCCTCTCGTAGTTCCTTTCGGAAGTTACCAGCGACTATTCAATTTACTCTTTTTGCATTATATCATATATTTTCTAATTCTTCCAGTAAATTTTTATATTTTATCAAAAAAACTTCTTTATCTTTTAAATTTATTGCATTTTGTAACTCGTTTATTATTACATATACTTTATTTACATTATAATGATTTACAGATTCATTTTGATTTACATTAGTTATAAGTTTTGTAAATTCTTGTGATGCAGCATTTATATTACTTGATATTTTGTTCCAATCTTCTTTATCTAAAATACTATATGCTTTAAAGATATTATTTTTTGTTTTTATAACTACATTTTTGCTTTGATTATTTGTACAATTTTCTATAAATTTTGGTAAATAATCATACAATTTTGCAAGTTCTATTAAATAATTTTCTTTATTTTCGTCTTTTGCTGATTTTGTTAAACTATCAAATTCTTTGTTGAAATTAACTATATCTTCCTGATTTGTTTTTGTTTGATATAAATCAATTGTCATAGTATATATTGATGTGTATATTTTTTCCACATCATTTTTTATTTGTGTCCAATTAATATCAGTAGTGCTTGTTAATACTCCATTAGTTTCTAATTTGTATTGTTTATTGTTTGTTTCTTCTGACTCACCATTAGTTGATGTTTTTCCCGAACTATCACTTGAACCATTTAAATTGCTAGAGCTTTTACTTTCATCTCCTGAATCATTTTTACTGCCATTACCATCTTCTGATTTTGTAGATTCTTCATTTTTACTTTGTGTTTTGTTCTCATTAATTTCTGTTGCCGAAATTGTGTAATTTTCAAATTTAATGTTATTAACTTCATTAAACAAATTTACTAATTCATTTTCTAGGTATTCTATTTCAGATAATGTTTTATCTTTTACATCTTCGTTTGTATTATTTTTTCCAGAAACTTTGTACATTGAAAATCCAAATATTAAAATTATAAGAATTAAGACTATATAGGCTATTTTTGCATATTTTTTCAAAATATTCCTCCTTTTACATCTACTTTAATTTTATAAAGATGTATCTATTTTTTCTTTATTATTTACTTTTTTATAACAAACTATTCCAAATTAGTTTAGTATGTATAATTTTTTGTTTACGAAATATACTAAAAATAAAGAACATTTTTATGGGAGAAAATTATGGTTTCGGTGAATTTGTATAGTGAAAGTTCAAAAGAATTAGAAAAGTTTTTGAGTTCTTTTTATAATTCTTCTTTTGATATAAATAATTCTCTAATTTGGGAACATAAATATGAAAATCCAATTGAAATTACTGAAATAATTGGTATTTTTATTGATAATTTTAATGATTTTAAAATTGTAATGTGGATTTCTTTGGATACTGGAGTATATATACATGTTACAGATAAAAACGCTAATAATTTAATTAAATATTTATATGAAAGATATCCTTATTAAAAATGTAGCAATCTATTGACATATATTTATGCCTATATATTGCTACATTAAAATAATGTTTAATACAAATTATTCTTCTTCACTTATATGTTCTACAGTTTTGTCATCATCTAAATTTGAATTTGATTCTACTTCTACTGTTGTTCCTAAAGTTGACTTTTCATCTTCTTGATTATTTTCTTTTTGTTCTTCTGCTTTCTCTATTACTTCAACTTCTTTTGCTGGTTCTTCTTGTATTTCTTCTTGTTTTGCTCCACATTTAGGGCAGAATTTAACGTCCTTTTCAATTTCTGCAAAACAACTTGGGCATTGTCTTTTATCTTTTAATTCTAAGCATTGTTTTAGATTTGATTCTATTTCATCACTTAAAACATCTATTTTTGTGCATTTTTCTTCTATTTCTTTAGTAATATCATATTCACCTTCTCTTGTGTGCTTTTGATAAACTGTTTCTCCTATTTCTTTATATATAGTGTTTATTTGTGATTTTAAATCTGATATTTTCATTCTTAGTTTAGCTTCTTTTGCTAATTTTCCTGTTTTATCTGCTGTTACTTTATATGCTTCACTTGCTTTTTTCCCTAATTTATCAAAAAATTCCATTTTTATTCCTCCAATCTTGCTTTCATTTTTTATTTTATATTCTAAAATTTCTTATTAATACTGAAAGCTTTTTTATAAATATTATTTCATATTTTCTTTATTTTATTCTAAAAATTCTATTCCATTTTTTTATCTCTTGTCATTAAATTTTTGACAGCTTCTTGTGGATTTAAGTTTTCATATAAAACTTTATATACTGTTTCTACAATTGGCATTTCTATATTATGCAATTTTCCAAGCTCATATGCAACTTCAATATTATCAATGCTTTCAATTACCATTCCAACTTCTTTTTTGGTTTCTTCAAGAGATTTTCCCTGTCCTATTAACATCCCAGCTTTTCTATTTCTGCTATGTTCACTTAAACATGTAACTATTAAATCACCTAAGCCACTTAAGCCATAAAATGTTTCTTCTTTTCCACCTAATTCAATACCTAATCTTGCAATTTCTTTTAAGCCTCTTGTTATTAATGCCGCAAAGCTATTATCTCCAAGTCCAATTCCTGCTGCAACTCCTGCACAAAAAGCTATTATGTTTTTTAATGCTCCACCTAGTTCGACACCTTTAACATCATTTGATGTATATATTCTCATTTTTTCTGACATAAAAGCATCTTGTATAGTTTTTAATATATTTTGATGTTTAGAAGCAATTACTAATGCTGTTGGTATTGCAATAGATACCTCTTCTGCATGACTTGGTCCTGATAAAACACCTACTTTTGCTTCTGGCATTTCTTCTAAAATTACTTCATCTAATGTTTCAAGTGTCTCTTTTTCAAATCCTTTTGAACATATAATAATTGGTTTGTTTCCTACATATTGTTTGTATTGTTTAAAAATATTTCTTGTAAACTTTGAAGGTGTTACATGTAAAATAAATTTACTATCTTTTATAACTTCTTCAAAATTTGTTGAGCATTGTATATTCTCTGACAAATTCAATCCTGGTAAGAATTTACATTTTCTTTCATTGTTTATAAGGTCTCTTTCTTCTTCCATAAAAGACCATATTTTTATGTTATGTCCTAAGCTTGCTAAATGAACTGCTAATGCAACTCCCCAGCTTCCACTTCCTATTATTGCAATATTCATATTTTTCCTCCTTTGTTTGGTCCCGGCATCTTACTTTCCTAATTTATTTTCAGTTCCGTTTAAAATTCTTTTTATATTACTTCTATGATTATATAAAACAATTATAGCTAATATTACACTATATACAAAATAAACTCTACCACTTTTTCCTTCTGTTAAAACTGTGTAATGTTGATTTATGAATAATGTTAAAACTGGGAATAGTACTGCTGCTCCACATGAACCTAATGATACCATTCTAGTTAATGCCATTAATACAAGTGCAAATACTAAGCATATTAGTCCTATTTGCCAATTGCTCATAAGTAGTACTCCAAGTGATGTTGCAACACCTTTTCCTCCTTTGAAACCAAAGAATATTGGGAATGTATGTCCTATAACTACTGCAATTCCTGCTATTTGTAAAAGCAATTCTCTATCTAAGTTTTTTACAATATTTCCTACAATTATTGCAATTCCAATAGAAACAACTCCTTTTAAAATATCACATATTAAAGTGATTGCAGCTGCTTTTTTTCCAACTGAACGTAACATATTAGTTGTTCCTGCATTTCCACTTCCTTTTTCTCTTACATCAAATCCTGCCATTTTTTTACTTATTAGTATTGAAAAATTTACGCTACCTATTAGGTATGCTATGATTGCTACTATAATGTATGCTGCCATTTTTTTTACCTCCTTTTCGTTAGAAAATAATTACAATTTTATCTGCGTCAAATTTTGTTTAAAACGCGGTTACATACAAACGTATGCGCCCTTGCCTTTTAAATAAAATTTTCCTTGCTAAAATTTAATTCTTTTCCAACTTTTATTCTTTTTCACTCTTTTCTCTGACAATAATTCTAACTGGCGTTCCTTCCAATCCAAACTCTTTTCTAATTTGATTTACCAAATATCTTTGATAAGAAAAATGGAATAATTCTTTATTATTTACAAAAATTACAAATGTTGGTGGCTTTGTAGAAGCCTGTGTTCCATAATAAATTTTTAATCTTCTTCCTTTATCTGTTGGTGGTTGAACAATTGCTATTGCTTCATTTATTACTTGATTTAATACTGATGTTGATACTCTTAGTGCATTTTGTTTTGCTACATTGTTTATCATATCAAATAATTTGTCTACTCTTTGTCCAGTTTTTGCTGATATAAAAATCATTGGTGCATATGATAAATAAGATAATTTTTCATAAACTTCTTTTTTATATTTTTCCAAAGTTCCTGTTGTTTTTTCATATTCATCCCATTTGTTTACAACTATAATTACACCTTTTCCTGCTTCATGAGCTTCACCTGCAATTTTAGCATCTTGGTCTGTTACACCATCATTTGCGTCAATCATCATTAAGCATACATCTGCTCTTTCTACTGCAAGCAAGCTTCTTTGAACACTATATTTTTCTATTTGTTCATTTACTTTAGCTTTTTTTCTGATACCAGCTGTATCGATTAAGACATATTTTCCATGTTCATTTTCAAATGGTGAATCTATTGCATCTCTAGTTGTTCCTGCTATATTGCTTACTATTGTTCTTTTTTCTCCTAATATTTTATTTATTAAAGAAGATTTTCCTACATTTGGCTTTCCTATTACAGCAACTTTTATAGTTTCATCGTCATCTTCTGATTCATCTTTTTCTGGAAAATGTTCATATATTGCGTCTAATACATCTCCTATACCTAGTGCATTTGATGCTGATATTGGATATGGATCACCTAATCCTAAATTATAAAATTCATATGCTTCTTGTCTGTCTTTTTCATAGTTGTCTGCTTTGTTGCAAACTAAAACTATTGGTTTTCCTGATTTTTTAAGCATTAATGCAATTTCTCTATCTGCTGCTGTTACCCCTTGTCTTATATCTGTTAAAAATATGATTACATCTGCCATTGATATTGCTAAGTTTGCTTGTTCTCTCATTTGAGATAAGATGATATCTTCTGAATCTGGTTCGATACCACCTGTATCTACTAGTGTAAACTTTCTTCCACGCCAGTTTGTTTCTGCATATATTCTGTCTCTTGTTACTCCTGGTGTGTCTTGCACTATTGATATTCTACTTCCTGCCAAATAGTTAAAAAATGTTGATTTTCCTACATTTGGTTTTCCTATTATTGCTACTATTGGTTTTGCCATTTTTCTCTCCCTTCATTCGCACATTATTATTTAAAATTTTATCTTCCGGCCACCGCCGCCTCCGGCCTCCGGCCAAATCCTCCACCACCGGAGAATCCGCCACCTCCACCAGAGCCTGATGAATATGTTGAAGAATATGTTGCTCTTGCTGATTGTATAGAAGAACTTATTGCATTTGAAAAACTATTACTAAAATCTGTATGTAACATTAAATTCATATACGTATATGTTGTTAGTCCGTCTGACATTTTATCAAAATCTGGATAAACAATTTTTAATTGTTTTATGACTTTATCAGCCACACCCATTACTGTTGCATATACTAAGTATTTTTCCCATACAACTAATTCTGGTACTTCTCTTTTATCTAGCATAGAAAATTCTTGCATAAAAGTTTTTAAGCCTTTCCATTCAGTTTGTCTATCAATTCCTTTTTGAGTTAGTATATTTAATTTTTTCATTATTTTTCCACATAGCACTACATTTACTATAGCTAAAATCATTGGTATGATAGGTATTATACAAGTTGACCAGAATAATAAAAACATTGCTAGTAATATGTATCCTGATTTTGCTGTTTCTAAGTTTTTGTATTCTTTGTATATATCATTATTTAATATTTTATCATTGTCAAGTTGTTGGGTAACTGCTCTAAATGTTGAAGATAACAAACTTTCTACTTTAGAAGGATGATTTTTAATATATTTTTGTAAATCTTTTAAAGTTATTACCTTTTTTTCACCTGCTGCATTTTTTATTAAAGTCATAATTTTTTCTTCATCTGCTTTTAATCCATCTCCGACTTGTTTTAAAACATATATATTTGTGACTTCTTTATTTTTCTCATTTTTTTCTATTTTTATTTCTAAATATTTTTTTAGTGATAAATCTAATATAGTTGATGAGAAAATTTTTCCAAATACAGATGCTGTAAACTCTGACATTTTCGGATTTAATATTTTTATTACTTCTCCTGGTGTTGTATTTTCATCAGGAATTTCTCTAAAATATTCATATTCAGTTGTTGGCTTAAATTTTCCTTCAATTTCTAATTCTTTAAGTCTATTTTTGTATTTTTTAATTTTTTTAATTTCAAAATATACTATTATTAGTGTAATTATTACCAATATTAATCCAAAAACACACATAAATATCTTATCACTATTTTCTGCCATCCATCTTTCTTTGTTTGCTTTATCTGCCCATTTAGTTTCTTCTTTTACAGCTTTGTCTAAAATATTGACATTTTTAGTTCTTCCAGATGTATTTATTAGACTTGTTGGGAATAATGTTCTTGCTTCTACATATGTTCCATTTTTAAAATTTTTTATTTGAAATTCTATTTTATTTGTATCTGTTGCATAGATTGTTCCATTTAGCCCTTTTGTATGTCCCCAAACTTTAATTTCATCTTTATTTGAAACATCTGATGGCAAATATATTGTTCCTGTTATTTTTTTTGCATTTATTTCAAAATCTTCTCCAACAAATTGCCAATATAGCTCTGCAACATCATTATATTTTGTTATTGCATCTTTTACAGTATATGAAATTTGATATTTTTTGTATGCAGTTGAAGTATCTAGTCCAACACCCCAGCCTATTTCAAAGTCTCCATCTTCATTTTTAGTTCCATAGTAATATCCTTTTTGTACATGATATGCCCAATTGTCTGATTTTATAAAATCCGTTTCTTGTTCATCTGTTATTTCTTTTACTGTCACATCTGTTATTCCTGAAAATTTATTTTTATCTGTTTTGAATGATTTGTACAATGTATTTGTATTTTGTACCTTTATGTTCCAGTTTTCTACTACATCCATACTTCCATCATTTTTAATTTGTGCATTAAAGTCTAAGTCATTTAAATATAGACTTCCTGCATTTGATTTTACTGTTCCTAGTATTATTAATACTGACATTAAAATCATTGAAATTAGTACTTTCTTTTTCATGTGTTCTCCCCTTTATTTAATATATTCCTATTTTACTATAATGCTTTTCAAATTGCAAGGAATTCATTGATAAAATATATTGTTTTCTTTAATAGTTTGTTACAGTTCACAGCCAATAAAATTATTATTTGTGTGGCACCCCCTTCCCCT
>ENA-ORUA01002428-ORUA01002428.1-human-gut-metagenome-genome-assembly--contig:-NODE-2428-length-14452-cov-3.292075_pt1 | contig 14452 bp, 9 predicted proteins | sample MGYA00242076_ERZ509201 | MGnify/ENA primary metagenome ERZ509201 (study PRJEB26280, sample SAMEA2338863) | human gut metagenome | biome: human gut; feature: human-associated habitat; material: faeces...
TTTATATCCACATTTTTGCAAGTAATTAGCACTTATTTCTTCGCCAATACTTCCTAACTCTTTTTTGTTAATCTAAATCACCTCTAATATACATATTTCCTGGTAATTTCACTATTTTTTCATCTAATTCTAACATTGTTAGCCTTGACGATACTTCTTTTAGTTCCAAATGACATTTTTTAGTAATTTCATTAATATTTTGGTTGATATTTGTATTGCTAATTTCATTATTTTTTTCAGTAATATCAGAAATTGTATCTGTCACCTTATTTTCTGTTTGTTCTTCTCTTTTTTGTTCTTCCTCTATTTCTTTATTATAATTAAATTCATATTTGTTATTAGCTTGTTCTGAATAATGTTCTTCTTGATTTTTACTTTCTTCAACTGTAAAACCTGCTTGTCCTGTGCTAGATGGAGGAACTGGAATATCTACCAGTCTTCCATCTTCTTCATTTGCATATGTAAAATTATATAAACTACATCCTAAAATTGTTACCATAGTTATAATTACTAATTTAAATATTTTTTTCATTTTTAAGTTTCTCCTCATATTAATTAATTTGATTTTTGTAAATAATTCGTTGCTACATAGCCTTTTAATCCATTTGTTAAAACCACTTCATCCCATATAAAACCGTTTGCTGTAGCTTTTCCTTTTACTGTACGTGTTCCTACTGTTCCATCACTTAAATATGCTATTGTATCATAAGTTGTTCCTGGTCCTTTTCTAAGCTTTACTCCTGAACCATCATTAGTTTTAACTACTACTTTTTCTCCACTTACTGTTTGGCTTCCACTACTTCCTGTTGGTTTGCTTGCTGGTGATTTTGGCATATTCTCAAAAACAGGGATTACAAATTTGATCTTATTATTTAATGTTCCTGTACTTACATAAGCACTTCTAAATGTTCTTGCTTCACTATATGCTGCAGATAAATTTTGCATATATTGGTGATTGTATAATCCTCCACCACTTGCAGGATTAACATCAAATTTATTTAGATACAATGTATTTTGTTTTTTATCTATATAATTACTTTTTAACATTTTAATTCCGCCTTCTAAGCCTTTTTGCATTGTATCCCAACCTTCTTTTTTGGCATATTCTAAGGCTGTTGCAACATCATTTCCTACAACTGCTCCTATATTAAACGGATTATAATATTTTTTTCCATTTCCTCCGTCCATATTAATAGTAGCTGATCCATTTTTGCCTTGTTCTTGAAATAATCTTGCTATAACATAATATGGATTAATATTTTTATTTTGGCAAGCTTTTCTAATATTTTCTGCATTTTTCTCTAAAAATGTCCCATTTACTTGGTATTGTATTGAATTAAGTGTTGCTCCACTACTTGCATAATTACCTAAATCTACAAATTGGAAAATATCAACATCATTTAAGAAATTTCTTGTATCCATAAAATATGCTATTCCATTATATGATGCTGAAGCCCAAACACCACTAACATATGGATTTGATGCAATCCAGTTTCCACCATATGTAGGAGTATATACTAAGTTTCCTTGTTTATTTGCATATTGATATTCGCCCTTTACCGCTGTATAGAAGTCTAGATTTGTATATAATATTTCAAATTGCCAATTTGGATGTGCTGCTGCAACTTTGTCAAGTGCTTCTGCTACACCCGGATATTTTGCTGTATTTATATTAACACTAATATTTGTTTTAAATAGATAAAGCATTTGTCTATTACTACTTTTTTGTTTTGCCTCTAGAATAATTTTTGAGCCATTTTCTATTTTGTTTTGTACAGTAATTGCTAGATCTTGTCTTGCTACTGGTGAAATTACCCATCCATTTATTTTAGTATCAACAATCATCCACATTTGCCCAATTTCGCCTTTATAGTCATCTTGTACTATTTCTATACCATTTTTTATGTTATTTCCTTTTACAGTTAGGCTTTTTCCTGAGTGAGCAACTGTAATTTTATAATACCCATTTACATATTCTAGATTAAATTTTTGTGCTCTAGAATTACCATAGTTCCATATATCAACTTTAGCATTATTAGCTTGGCTACTTCCTGCTACTTCTATTGCTTTACTACTATTTGCACCAATTGCTAATTCATATGTTCCATTTGCAATTGTTTTTGTAACATTTGGCGCTTGAACCAAATAGAACATTTGATTATTATTGTTTCGTGTTTGTGATAATATTATTTTTGAACCATTTTGTATTGAACCTTTAACAGTTATACATAAACTTGGATTAGCCAAAGGTGAGATAATCCAACCATTTTTCTTACTATCTTTTACTAGCCATTTTTGACCATCACTTCCAGTATAATCTGATTGTACAATTTCTGTTCCTTCTTTTATACTATTATTTTTAGCTGTCAAACTTTTTCCTGTGTGAGTAACTGTGATTTTATAATATCCATTTACATACTCAAATTTGAATTTTTGAGCAGCTGCATTTCCGTAATTCCATATGTCTACTGTTGCATTATTATTCTTATTACTTCCTGATACTTCTAATCCCTTATTAGAATCTGCACCAACTAAGACTTCATAAGTTGAATTTTCTTTAGTTTTTTCAGAATTGTTTAAATTATATATATAGTACATTTGATTACTATTGTCTCTTGTGTTGGATAATATCATCTTTGAGCCATTTTGTATTGAACCTTGGATTGTTATAGCTAAACTTGGATTAGCTAAAGGCGAAATTACCCATCCATTTTTATGTGAATCTCTTAATATCCATTTTTGACTATTATTTCCAGTATAATCTGCTTGTACTACTTCTGCTCCTTCTTGTATACTATTGTTTTTTGCTGTTAAACTTTTTCCTGTATGCATTGCTATTATTTTATAATAGCCTTCTTTATATTCAAAATAAAATTTTTGTGCAGGGACATTTCCATAATTCCAAATGTCTACTTTTGCATTATTGCTTTGGCTACTTCCTGCAACTTCCATTGTTTTATTTGAAGCACTTCCTACTGCAATTTTATATATACCATTACTATGTGCCTTTTCACTATTATTTAAATCAAATAAATATAACATTTGATTATCATCATTTTTTGTTTTTGATAATATCATTTTTGAGCCATTTTTTATTGACCCTTGTACTGTTATTGATAGATTTGTATTACTTAAAGGTGATATTACCCATCCATTCTTTTTAGTATCTTTTAATACCCATTTTTGTCCATTACTTCCTGAATAACTTGCTTGTACAATCTCTGTTCCCTCTTTTATACTATTGTTTTTTGCTGTTAAACTTTTTCCTGTATGCATTGCTGTTATTTTATAAAAACCATCTTGATATTCAAAATAAAATTTTTGAGCTGGAACATTTCCATAACTCCATATATCAACTTTAGCATTATTGTCTTTGCTACTTCCTGCTACTTCTACTGTTTTACTTGAATCTTTTCCTATTGCTATTTTATATACTCCGTTATTTTTAACTTTTTCTGTTTGTGCATAACTATTTGTTACTATTAATGTTAATATTGAAATTATCATAATAGCAATAAAAATAATTTTAGTTTTTTTCATTAGTCCTACCTCCTCATATTAATATTTTTTTAATAAGTTAATTGTTGCTTTATTAAATTTGTCAACATATTTTTTACTTACCAATTCATTATGGCTTTTTACTTCTGGTAATTCTAATAACATAGATTTTGTTTTTGGTATAGTTCTTGCCCATTGAATTAAATATCCTTTACCGTATGTGTTTATATGTTTACTAATTCCAAATTCATTTCTATACAAACTTCCTATTTCATTATTTCCTACAGTTTCATTTAGCCATCCATGCACATCTATAACAATATTTTGAGTTCCCGTATTGTTTAATATAAAATCTCTTAATGATTGTGCTTCATATGCTTGAAGTGGTGCTGTTCCATTATAATTTCTTTCTGAACGTAAACTTGTATAACCCACAGGGAAGCATCTGTTCATATCAATTCCCTTATGTCCATTTGCCCAACTATATACTGTAGTACGTCCAGGTCCATCATTTGTCCATCCACTATATTGTCCATCAGGATTTGAAAGTGGTAAAATATATACAGTCCATTTTTGAATTAAATCGTCTGACATATTGCTTTTTAAATAATTGTAAAGTTCATTTGCCATATATGTTAATTCAGAACCATCTTTACTGTATGAGTCTTCAAATCCATGTATAGAATAGTTTAGAATCAAGTGTTTTGTTCCTGTTCCTATTTTATAATATTTTAGATATGAACCACCAGTTCCTTTATACATCAATCCAGATTTTCCATAAAGTCCTTCTTTTATTCCTTTATTGATTGGCTCCATTATATAAAGCATTTGATTATCATTATCTTGTGTTTTTGACAATATAATTTTTGAACCATTTTGTATTGAGCCTTGTACTGTTATTGCTAAATCTGGATTACTTATAGGTGATATTATCCAGCCATTTTTATGTGTATCTCTTAAGAGCCACTTTTGACTATTATTTCCAGTATAGTCTGCTTGTACTATTTCTGTTCCTTCCTGTAAAACATTATTTTTAGCTGTCAAACTTTTTCCTGTATGTTTTGCAGTTATTTTATAATATCCGTTTATATATTCAAATTTATATTTTTGTGCTTCAGCATTTCCATAATTCCATATATCTATTTTAGCATTATTATCTTTACTGCTTCCTGCTACCTCAATAGTTTTATTTGAATCTTTTCCAATTGCTAATTTATATGTATCATCTTTATGAGTTCTTTCGTTATTAGTTATATTATATAAATATAACATTTGGTTATCATTATCTTTTACATTAGCTAAAACAATTTTTGAACCATTTTGTATATTGCCCTGTATTGTTATTGCCAAATTTGGATTACTTAAAGGAGATATAATCCAACCATTTTTATGTGTATCTCTTAAAATCCATCTTTGACTATGGTCCCCTGTGTAATTATCTTGCACAATTTCAGTTCCGTCTTTTATATTTTTACCTTTTACAGTTAAGCTTTTTCCTGTATGCATTGCTGTTATTTTGTAATATCCATCTTGATATTCAAAATAAAATTTTTGTGCAGGTACATTTCCATAATTCCATATATCAACTTTAGCATTATTTTCCTTATTACTTCCTGCTACTTCAAATGCTTTACTTGGAGTTTTTCCTACTGAAATTCTATATATTCCATTTTTTTGATAGGCTTCTTCTTTATTGATATTGAACACATATAGCATTTGATTATCATTATTTTTTGTTTTTGATAAAATTATCTTTGAACCATTTTGTATTTGATTTTGTACAGTAAATGCCAAATCAGGGGTATTATAAGGAGATATTATCCAACCATTTTTGTGTGTATCTCTTAATAGCCATTTTTGGCTATCATTTCCAGCATAATCCGCTTGTACTATCTCTGTTCCTTCTTTTACATTATTATCTTTTGCAGTTAGGCTTTTTCCTGTATGCATTGCAGTTATTTTATAATATCCATCTTGATATTCAAAATAAAATTTCTGTGCAGGTACATTTCCATAATTCCAAATATCAACTTTTGCATTGTTTTCTTTATTACTTCCTGCTATTTCAAATGTTTTAGTTGGAGATTTTCCTATTGCAATTTTATATATGCCATTTGAATGTGTTTTTGTATTTGCGCCATTTGCAGTACTTGAATATCTCCAAGAATTATAAATACTTATTGCTATTACTAGTAAAATACCAATAGATATTCCCCTTATTGTATTTTTCATTTTTATCCTCCTTTGTAATACTTTTTATTTTGACATTCTTTCGTATATTTTTCTAATAACTAACACAATTCTACCATAAGAATTTTTATTTTTCAATACAAAAAACACAAGTTATATTATTTACTTGTGTTTCCAAAACTTTCCTTTTAATATATACAAATATATAAATTTTCACCTTCAAAAATAAGCTGTTCATCATTATATGAATCCCAATCATTTTCTAAAAATTTATTGCTTACTTCTTCTGGGACTTCAACATTATTATATGCTTTTGAAGTATATGCAGTTAATACTTCTTTAACTGCCCAATCTGTTCCCAAACTTCTTACGTCAAAGCATCTTAGTGCAGGCTGTCCACTATAATACATAGTATACTTTTTATCAAATCCTGTTCCTATATTTTTAATCTCATATCCAGTTTCTTTTTCATAAGCTTCTATTTTACTAATAATGTGTTTTGCTATAGTTTTTTCTATTTGATTTGTAATTAATGTATTTGATGATGCAACTACCATATATATTGAATTTCCGCAAAAATTCAATAATGCAATTATTGTTAATATTGATAACAATATTTTGTTTTCTTCTGCTTCACATCTAACAACTAAATATAGAATAAGAATTCCTATAACTGAGCCAAAACACATTGCCATTCTTGGTTCTATATATTGTGATTCAACAGGTGTAGCAAGTATTGGTATTAGTGGTATTAATATACTTAAAGCTATCAAAACCACATATTCTAAAATCATAAAATAATTTTTCTTATTTATTAGATTTATAATAAATATTATCGTCAAAATTATAATAAATGTTAAATACCAATATTTAGGTCCTATTCCAACATTATAAATTAATATATCTTCACCAAATTTGCATATAGTATCAAATATTATTTTTATTGAAGGAATTTCAAATTGTCTAAATGGATTGTTTAATATTTTGTCAAAAATTTTAACTCCAACAAAATTTACAATCATTGCAAAGCCATATATTAATGCAATTATTATAGTGTCTTTTATTATTGCTTTTATATTCCCTTTATTTTTGATAGAAATTAATACCAATGCAAGTAACACAAAAATTGAACTTGTTACTTGATAAAAAAGACCAGAAAGTGTAATTAAAATTACACTTAAAATGTATCTATATTTTTTATCAGTTGCCAATATACATGAACCTAATATTGCAAATAAAATTCCGAATGGCATTGTTCCTACTTCAACAAATAAAAGTCCTTCTGCAGTACAAAAATTAAAAACTATTATAAATGATACTACACCAATTAATATATTATAAAATATTGATTTCTCTTTTTTTATAAATTTTATAACAAATCTATATAAAACAAACCAAGATATTACCATAACAAAAGTTAAGACTACTCCCATAAAAGATAGTTCTTTCCAAAATGGAATATCTAATTTTAAAAATATCCACAATATAAGTGCACTAAATATTCTATTTGAAGCAAGAAAATGTTTTATATAATAATCATAACCATATGCATTTACCCAATACGCATCTTGAGAAAAATGTGGTTTTAAAAAGTTACAACATATTATAAATGTGAATGCTAACATACCTACAAAAACAAATATATTTATTTTATTTTTTAAAATGTATTCTTTTAAATTATTAATATCTATTTTTCTTTTTTTATTCATAGCAACTCCTTTGTTACATTTCTTCTGCAAATTTCTTTTGTAATTTATGGAATATAAAATATCCTATAAAACATAACGCAATACTAATTACAAAAACAATTCCTAAAGCCATAAAATCTGGTGATTGTTTGTAGTAGAATATATTTCTATATCCATTTATTATATATGTCATTGGATTGTATTTAATAATCCATTGAAAACTTTCTGGTATTTGTCCTGGTGCATATACTATTGGTGTTGCATAAAATAATAATTGCAAAGCAATTCCTATAAAGTGTTGTAAATCTCTAAAATATACTGTAACGCTTGAAACTATAAAAGAAATTCCTATTAGTAAAAAATATTGAACTAGTAATACTATTGGATAAAATATTATATATTTACTAATTCCAACTCCATATCCAAGTACGAAAGCAATTATTATTATTGTTGATATAATAAAGTTTACTGCCTCACTCGTAACTACTGATATTGGTAAAATTTCTCTTGGAAAATATACTTTTTTTACAATATTTCCATTTTCAATTATGGTAAATGATGTTCTTGATATTGCTGTTGAGAAAAATGTCCATGGTATTAATCCACAACAGATAAATACTGTATAATTTTCTATTCCTCCTCCTCTCATAAGAAGTGGGAAAACTAATGCATAAACAGCAATTTGTAAAAGTGGGTTTAAGAATGACCACATTACTCCTAATATAGAATTTTTATATTTTCCTCTTACATCCTTACTTATACTTGTTTTTAATAATTCTCTGTATTCATACAAGCCTTTAAAAAATCCCATTACTAATATTCCTCCTATTTTGTCTCTTCTATATATTTTTCTATAATAGCATTTGTGTCACCATCCATTTTGATTATCCCATTACTAAGCCATATAGATCTGTCACATAATTCTTGTGCTGAACCCAGGCTATGTGTTACAAATACCATTGTTTTGCCCTCTTTTTTTAGTTCTTTCATTTTGTTTATACATTTTGCTTGGAAGTGTTGGTCTCCTACTGATAATATTTCGTCAACTAATAAAATATCTGCATCTACATTTATTGCAACAGCAAAAGCTAGTCTCATAAACATTCCTGATGAATATGTTCTAACTGGATTGTCTATATAATCTCTTAACTCTGAAAATTCTATTATTTGCTCTAATCTGTCATCTATTTCTTTCTTTGTTAATCCAAATATTGAAGCATTAAAATATATGTTTTCTCTACCTGAAAAATCAGCATGAAACCCTGCTCCTAACTCCAATAAAGAAGTTAACTTTCCACGTGTTATTATTTTTCCTTTATTCGGATAAATTATTTTTGTCATAAGTTTTAACAATGTTGATTTTCCACTTCCATTTACTCCTATTAAAGCAACTGCTTCACCCTTTTTTATATTTAAATTAATTCCTTTTAATACTTCTCTTATTTCTTTTCTATTTCTTTTCCAAAAAAGAAGTTTTTCTTTTATACTATTCGCTTTATCTAAATACACATCAAATGTCTTATAAACATCTTGTACTTCTATTGCATATTCTTCTTCATTTTTCACTTTAGTTTACCTCCCTTTTCTAAAGATTTCTCTCATTCTTCTTTTAAATGTTGGTCTGTCATATAAAATATAAAATATAAGTCTTACTAGTTTGCTATGATGTTCTAAGTCTACAACATTATTATAGTCTAGATAACTATTGTTTGTAGCTTGTAGGTTTCCTTTATTTGTTAATATATTCATATTTCTTTGATTTTTGTTTTTTCTTTCTATTAGCCAATCTTCAGTAATTGGTTTTACTTCTTTTGTTCTTATTGTATCTTCAAATCCGATTGAGTTAAACATCTGCATATCAATGGCTTTTGAAGAATTTATATATGCCATAAATGGTAAAGAAATATAATAATCTTGATAATATAGTTTTTTATATTCTTCTCCAAATATCTGTAAAACATCTTGTACAAATTGTTCTGCTGCTTTTTGCATAATACTAATTATACATCTTTCTTGATATGTTTTTTTATTTTTTTCAAGAATTGGTTTTACTTCTTCTCCTGTTAAGTCATATCCTATTGTAGATGGTGCTAATTCTGAAATTATAGATTCATATGCAAAGCCTGTAACTGATGGTTTTGCTTCAAAATATGTGTTCAAATTATATCCTGCTACATTTGAATATTTAATTGCTTCATCTTGATTTATATTTAGAAAATAAGTATCTATAGGTTTTCCACATAAAACTGATAAATATAATTCTGGTCTTCCGCTATATCCCAAATCAAATGTTGCTGACTTGTCTTCATAATATTTTCCGAAAAATTCTCTTAATTTTTTAGTCTTTATATTATTTTTTTCTTCGTCAAATAATTCATTTATTATTATTTTTACAAGTTTGTTAAATTTTTGTTTTGTTTTTATGTCTTCTTTATATTTTATTCCATTTTTTTCTATAATATCTTTTATTTTTTCTTCTGGATAATCTTTTAAGCTGTCTTTTATATATTTAATTATATATTCTGGATTATGATTATCAATATTTATAATATCTGTTAATTTATATAAATCCATTTTATCAATAATCATTGCTGATATTAGTGCTTTTCTAGAAACTCTTAAATATTTTGCTTCTGGTACATTTTTATAATATTGTTTAAATATATTATAAATTTCCATTGGTAAATATCCATCTCTTGCCATAAAAGCTATATTTTTATATCCTTTATTTTCAGTTGATTTTAATAGCCAATTGCCAACTCCAAACATATACATTCCTAACACATAATATCCTATTAAGAAAGGATCAATATTAAAGTCTGACTCTTTGTTGAATATTCTGAAAGGGTTGTCAAAATATTTATTAGCTACAACAGCTATCATTGTTCTTATGCCTATAAAATTCATAGATGTTTGATTATCTCTCCAAAATGGCATGTTAGAATATAGCATTTGAGCTAAATTATTAGTAGTATTTTTATCTAACATAATGTCTGTAGTTTTAGGAAAATAGATAGATTTTATATTGTATTTTTTTGCTCTATCATAATCTGATTTATAATTGTCACCAATATGCACTATATTTTGTGGTTCTATTTTTTCATTTTCTATCATATATTCATATAAATGACCAGTTGATTTAGATTTCATTACATCACAAGATAAGTATATTTTATCAATGCCTTCAAATCCATTTTTTTGTAATATTTGTTGTATAACTTCTCTAGGTAAATACATATCTGATGTGCATATAACCCTTTTTCCTAAATATTTTGCTAATTTATATATTGAATATGATGTTTCTCTTCTTTTACAGAATTTTAATTCTAGTTCTATTTCTTTTCTTTTTAAAAATTCTATAATACTAGATGGAATATCGTATTCTTCTTTTATAATTTCATATATTCTATCTAATGTTACATCTTCTCTTTTTTCTTTTTCAGCTTCTATTCTTGCTAAAACTTCACAATCTTCCCTTATTTTTGAAAAGTCTATTCCTAAATTATTAGATAATTTTCTGTAATCATCGTTTAAAAATGTAAATAAATCTTTTGGATATAAGAAAGGTCTTGTAATAAGAGTATCAAATATATCAAAACTTACAATTTTTGTTTTTGAGTCCATAATTTTTGCTTTTAATTTATCTAATCCATCATTCCAAGGCGTTTCAACTGAACTGAAAAATCCCGAATTTTTTACTTCAAATTGTTTTGGACAAAATTCATTGAATTTTTCTTCTAATTTAGTCTTTTCTTCTTTTTTAAAGTTTAAATTCAATAAATAGGATTTGTGCATTTGGCAATATAATGCTCTCCATTTTTCAAATTTAGTCCCGTATTTTTCGTATATATTTTTTTCTTTTAAGAAGTTTTCTACAAAAGAAAATGAAGTTGTTAAATCTTCTAGATTTTTACTAGCTTTTTTAAATGTTATGTCATTTACAGATGTAGATGCTCCATCATGTTTTGTATAGAAAAATGCAACTCTATTTAATTTTGTAACTTTTTGTGCATAATAAAATAATACATTTGAAAATGCAAAATCTTCTGTCATTATTAGGTGCTTTTGAATTTTTCTGTATTCTACAACTGCTTTTTCCCATATTCTTCTTGAATATATTTTATTTGGAGTTATATGCCATGCAAAATTTAACCCTTCTTGATTATAAAATTCTTCATAGCAGTGCTCTCCTGTTAGCTCTTCAAAAGGAAAATCAAATAAGTTATATACTCTTCTATCTCCTTTTCCATAGTCCATAACAAGTTGTGCCGCTACTATATCAGAATTAGTTTCTTCTGCTTTTTCTATTAATTCTCTATAGAAATCATTTGATACATAATCATCTGCATCTAAAAAAGCAATATAATCCCCTGTTGAATTTTTAAACCCAGTTACTCTTGCTTGAAATAATCCTTTATTTTTCTCATGTTCAACATATTTTATTTTATTATCTTTTTTTATATATTCATTTGCAATTTCTTTACAATTTTTTGGTGAACCATCATTTACTATTATTATTTCTAAATTTTTATATGATTGTTTTATTAATGAATCTAAACATGTTCTTAAAAAATCTTCTGAATTGTATACTGGTATAATTATTGAAATCTTTTTGTCAATTTGAGTATTAGACATTTGTTTTACCTCGTTTCTTATTTTTATTTTATTTAAGTTTTTTATGGAAAAAATTACTTAATTTTTCAGTATATTTCCATCTTTTACTGTTATATACTTCTTTTAATTCTTCTTTAATTTTTTCATTTTTTTCTTCAAGTTTTTTTTCTTCATGTAAATTCTGTTTTATCCTTTCTTCTAATTCCCCTATTTTTTCACGTAAATCATTATTGTCTTTTTCTATTTTTTGAATCCAGTCATATTTTGCTTTAATATCAACACATTGTTCTTCTATTAAGTCTGTACTTTTCTTTATTAATTTGAATAATTCTACCCACTCAAAGTATGTTTGTGTTCCCTCTGGAATATTGATATAATTTTTATAACAATCTAATTTTTCTTTTGCAATAGCATAATTCTCTTCTATTATTTTTTCTTTTTCTTCTTTTAACTTATCTATTTCTTTTATGCATTCTTCAATAGTTATTGTTTTTAAATTATCTCCAGAAAAGTTTTCTTCTAGTGCTGTATTAATATTATTTTTTGATATTAAACCTTTTATTCCTTCGTATCCAGTTATAACTGCCGGTACTTTCATAGCTATTGCCTCTAGTACGCATCTGTCTACTCCTAATAATAAATCAGCTTTTTCTAGATATTCCTTAATATTGTTTTTAGCCCCTAATATTTTAGCTTGTCCATTAGTAAGCAAGTTATCTTTTTCTAAATATTTTTCTAGTGTTTCAAGTTTTTCTCCATCACCTATTATACTTAAGGTTGCATTACTATTGTTTTTTAATATTTTTTTAAATATATCTACTCCGCTTAATATAGTAAAAAGTTTTTCTTCACTAATTCTTGAAATTATATAAATGTTATTTAAACTTGCTACATAATTAGGCGTTTTGTTCATATATTCTTCAAAATCAATTCCATTATGGATAATTTCATATTTTTCTGGTGATATTCCATATTCTTTTTGAGTAATTTCTGCAACTCTAGGTGTTATTGCAATTATTTTATATGCATTAGAAAAATAAATAGGAAATACTGTTTTATATAATGGATAATTCCATGTATAATATTTTTTTGTATCTCTTATTCCATGTTCATATGCAAAATATGGTGTTTGAGTTATAAATGCTGCTATCATTGTTGTTGGAACGCATTGATATTTATGTATATGTATTTCTGATATTTGATTTTCTTTTATTATTTTAACTAATTTGTTAATTCTTGTTTCATTTATTTCATTTTCTTCAGGATAGTCAAATTCTATGAACTTGCCTCCAAGTTCTTCTATTTTATCAGAGTATATTCCTTTTCCTGCTGTAACATATACATTATATCCTTTTTTGGTAAAAGCCATAACTTGGTTTAATATTACAGTTTCTACTCCACCTATTCCCATAGCATTATTACACAACAAAATATTTTTCATTTAATCCCCCACACAGATTTATTTCTAAAATATTATACCCTCTAACAAATTTATTGTCAATAATTTTACTTTCTCAATTTGTGAACTAATTTTACAAAAGCTCTCCACATTGGTATCTTCCATAAATTGTCTTTTAATAATTCTTTTTTATAGTTCATTCCTTTTAAAGAATATACTTGTCCATATACTTTTCTTTCATATTCTGAACATTCCCATCTATATTCTACTTCATCGTTTTTTAAATTTGTTGTAATTAATTCTTTACAAAGGTTTATATTATTTTTCAGCTCTTTTCCATTTTCATTTTTTTGTTCATTTGGTTTTTCATATGTTTCTTGTAATATATTAGACATTTTTTCTATCATTTTATTTATTGTAAAATGGTCTAATATCATTTTTCTGCAATTTTCTTTATATTCATTTGTATTGTCTAATATTTCATTTATTGCTTGTACATATTCTTTTATTTCTTCATCGTTGTAAATTTCAGAATAAACATCTTCTTCATTTTGTTTAAGTTCTATTATTTTGCCCACTTCATCTGTTATTAGTTCTTTTTGTCCTCCTACATCACTAGATACTATAGGTACTTCCATACTTAATGATTCATATGATGTTAATGCTAATCCTTCTTTTATTGAGCAATTTACAGTTATATCGCTTATGGCATAAATCTCTCCTGTATTTTGTAATCTTCCTGTAAAAATAATATCTTCATATATATGCAATTTTTTAGCTTCTTCTTTCATTTTTGGCAATAGGTTTCCATCTCCCACTACTATTGCTTTAAAATTTTGTCTTTGTTCTTTTAATTTTGATATTATTTGTAAAAATAACATTGGCCTTTTTTGTTCAGATATTCTACAAATATATGATATTATTTTTTTATTTTGAGTTTCTCCTAAATATTTTTGTTTTAGTTCTTTTTTATTATAATTTTCTGGATTGAATATTTTTTCATTTACACCTATATATACTGTTTCTACGTCACTTGAATTTTTTCCGAAATGGTCTATTAAAA
>ENA-ORUA01002447-ORUA01002447.1-human-gut-metagenome-genome-assembly--contig:-NODE-2447-length-14362-cov-2.187810_pt1 | contig 14362 bp, 5 predicted proteins | sample MGYA00242076_ERZ509201 | MGnify/ENA primary metagenome ERZ509201 (study PRJEB26280, sample SAMEA2338863) | human gut metagenome | biome: human gut; feature: human-associated habitat; material: faeces...
TATACCGCAAAGTGGGGCGTGCAGATTGCAGGAATGATTTTTCAAACACGCTCTAGCGAATAAGAAGCCTCACTAATCTGATACTGCTTGTATAGAGCTCAGACTGGTGAGGTTTTTTTGCGTAATGCTATGCGCTTATTTTGATGGAATGTACATAAAAATTGCATGCTTATACATAAAAACGACAACTAACTTTTCCGGCGCCGTTTGTGATTGTAAGGGAAAATAGCTATGCTAAAATGGATTTAGTCAATTATCAAAAATAAATGTAATTGTTCAGATCCAATTTCAAAAATGCTTTGCATTTCGTCGTTTGAGTCTGACCAGTTACAAATGAATTTAAGGGAGAGAAAAGAATTATGAAAAGGAAGGCAATCAGCCGGATACTTGCAATTTCGCTGAGTGTTGCAATGTGTGCACAAAGCATTCCGATTTATGCGGCAGAAGAAATTGGGACTTCAGCTGCAGCGGACTTCTTCGCAGAAGATTCTATTGAAAACCAGAGTTTGAATGAAGGCGACGCGGAAACTAACACGGAAACCAACACAGAAACCAACGCGGAATCTAACACAGAAACCAACACAGAAACCAACACAGAAACCAACATGAAAGCCGATGCGACAACCGGCATATCGGAAGCGTATACGTTGGAAGAGAGTAATTCAGCGACCACATCGGAGGAAACGGTTACTGACGAGGATGGATTCTGGTCTGGAGAATCAGAAACAGTTGAATCTTCAGCAAATGGTTCTGATGGATGGGAATCTGCGGAAATGGATGGAGCAGAAGCGGGAGATGAGGCGGTAAAGCGAGATGCTGCAGCTTTTGTTTCGGGCGACGTGGAAGAAAACGTAGAGGAAACTGGAGAAACAAATGAATTGGAAGAGGCTCTTTCTGAATCGGCAGAGATGACAGAAGGGGATTTTTCCTATGTAATTGTAAATAACAGTTATGCGCGTATTACCAGATATTCCGGAAGTGCCACCAGCGTTCAGGTTCCGTCTACCATAGGTGGTTATGCGGTTCAGGTGATCGGAGCGAGAGCATTCCAGGGAAATACAGTGCTGGAAAGTGTGGAGCTTCCCGATGGTCTTACCACCATATACGCCTATGCATTTGAAAACTGTACCAGTATCACCAGCATACATCTGCCAGACAGCATCACCACATTGGGCTATAAAGTCTTTGGAGGCTGCAGCAATCTTGTCAGTGCCAATTATCCGGTGAACTGGGTAAACAGTCCCAGTGGAAACGGATCGAACAGCTATGAATATGGAAATGTATTTTCCGGCTGTCCGAAACTGACCGAGATAGAGATTCCGGAAGGAGTAAAGGTAATCGCGCCCCACAGCTTTGCAAACTTAACCACATTAACCGGTGTAACATTGCCATCAAGCCTGACCGAAATCGGTGCATACGCATTCGCAGGAGCAACCGGTCTCACAGAAGTAACGCTTCCTTCCAATACCAAGACGATAAGAGATTATGCATTTGCCGACTGCGCAGGTTTAAAGGACATTTACATTCCAGATTCCACTACTGATATCAGGAAAGCTGTATTCGAAAACTGCCCACAGCTGACGATACATTGCAGTTATTATTCTATGGCAACCATATATGCCATTGAAAATAATATTCCATTTGAGCAAATAGGAACTTATACGGACAGCGCCGAAACCGTCCTGGATCGTTCAGACACCAGCTATTACGGAGACTTCGGAAGTGCCACAGCCAATGGATATGTGGCCATGACAGTACGCTATAACATAAAAGACACATGGAAATCCGCAGTAAGCGACCTGAATGTGAAGCTGGTTCTTCCTTCCAACGGAGAGCTTGACGAATCCACATTAAAGGTGGATGGGGAGTTATGCCAGAACTATAATTTAAAGGACAGGACACTGACCATTCCTGTGAGCGGTACCTCTGGAATTATCCGTTTCAGTATCAAAGCACAGAGTCAGTCGGCAGCACGCAGCTACGCTATTTTGAACTACAAAAAGAACAGAAACTCCAGCCAGGAAATCATCGGTGTACTGAATGAAAGCATTAATCTGTTCACCATAGATGCACCAGATGTTGTATCAAAGCCAACCGTAAATGTTTCCGGTATGGCAAATGCCGGTGGAACTGTTACCCTGCTTGTGGATGAGAAAGAACAGCAGACAGTCCAGGTATCAAAGGCCGGCTTATGGTCTGCCGTCCTTACACTGGAAAATCCTTCCAACTATGAGACATATAAGATCAAAGCACTCTGCACACAGGCAGATGGTACAACAGAAACAAGAACTGCCGCAGTTACCTATAATGAAGGAGAACCCTCAATCGAGTCCTTCAAAATGTACTATAATGAGCATGACAAAATAAAATCCTACGATCTGACAAAGACAGACGGAGTAACACCTTTGGTGTATTATCTTCCGAAAAGCAAATTTGACTATGAGCTTACCTTTGAAAACCCGGAACAGATAAAGACTCTGTATGTTACAAGCACCAGAAACAACCAGACCAAATATCTGGAAGCAACCTATGAACCAGAAAAAAATGCATTTGTGACAGACGGATATTTCGATGAATCCGATCACAATTATGTTCCTGGTGTGATCAGCTATGAATATAACAAAACAGTTCCAGAAGTAAAAATGGGACAGGATTTTGACTGGGAGGCTTTGCAGAAAGGACTTCCCGAAGGCGCAGAAAAGGATATTACGGTAAGGAAAAATACAGCAACCGATTATGACGCAACCATTGATCTCAGTAAATTCGGGGAGGATCTGAAAGATGTAGGACTGGATGTCACCATCAGCGTGTTTGACGAGAGCAACGGTTCCAGTATGGGAACATGGAAGGGATTGATCGACGAAGCCAATAAAGATATGGGCTATCTGATCCCGGGGTATGATGACAGCAAGTATATCTGCAACCTGGATTATTCCGACAAAGGCACCTGGTATATGTTGGTAAAGGATGTTACCGGAAATAAATACATTGGATTTATGCTGGACACTGCTACTGAAAATGCCGGGACTCTGGATCAGTACTGGACACTTTCCCAGATTTCCTCCCACCTGTCAACAATAAATAAGGGAGCGTCCATGTTATATCAGAACTATCAGATTGAGAAAGACATGGATGAGCTGAGAAAAGATGTACTGGCTTCCGGCGGTCACTATTCTGACCAGGAATTAAAGGAGAAATTGAAAGCTGTGGATAATCTGGAGAGTGACCAGAAAATGTTTATGATCATGACAGCGATGATTCCACTGGTCGTAGCAGGAGGGGCGATGGGCGCAGGCCCGGTAATTGCGCTGACTGCCATATTGGGAACGATTACAGCAGCTTCCTCATTATTCTGGGATATCAGAAAAGCAGATATTAAAGGGGAAAAATTCAAGCTTCGTTTTGTAGTAGATCCAAGCGGCTATGTGTTTGATCTTTCCACAGGAGAGAGAATTGAGGATGTTACCGTAACAGCTTACTGGATTCCATATGATGAATCTGATGATTTCTGGAATAAAACGCCGTCCCCATCCGAGTATGGAACGAAATGGAATGCGGGGGAGTATAACCAGTACAATCCTCTTCAGACAAATGCAGACGGAAAATATGCATGGGATGTTCCGGAAGGCTGGTGGAGAGTAAAATACGAGAAAGAGGGATATGAAACTACATGGAGTGACTGGATGACCGTTCCGCCTCTTCGAACCGAAGTGAATATCGGTATGGTATCGCAGACAAAACCGTCGGTAGAGCACAGCTGGGATAACGGAACGGTAGTCATAGCAGCGACTTGTACTTCCACAGGAATTATCAGCTATGAGTGCACGGACTGCCATATTACCAGAACAGAGGTTTTACCGGTGAATCCGGACGCCCACAGCTGGGATAACGGAAATGTGACAAAGGAAGCCACCTGTACTGAGGAAGGTATCAGAACCTTTATCTGTGTGAACTGCAGACAGACCAGAACCGAGAAGCTGCCCGCGAAGGGACATGGGGAAACAGAGGTCAGAGGGAAAAAAGCAGCAACCTGTGCAAGTGAAGGCTATACAGGCGACACTTATTGTAAGATCTGCGGAACCAGATTAAGCGGCGGTGAAACAATCGCGAAGACAGAACATACCTGGGGAGAATGGGAAAAGACATCAGATGCTACCGTATTTGCGGCTCAGAAAGAGAAAAGAATCTGTAAGCTCTGCCAGACCACAGAAGAAAGAGACAATGGAAATCCGCTGACTTCCAAAATGACACTTACAGCCTCCAGCCTGAAAATGAAAATAAAACAGACCACAAAAGTGCTCAAGATTTCCGGCATGGAGAGTGGGGACTATGTAGCATCTGTGGTTTCAGGCAACAGTAAACTTCTGAAAGTAAGCTCCTACACCAAAGACGGTGCAGTTACGCTGAAGGCTCAGAAGAAAACAGGAAAGACGAAACTTACAGTGACTCTGGCTGGCGGTGCAGTAAAAACTGTGAATGTTACCATCCAGAAGGGAACTGTGAAAACCACCAAAATTTCAGGTGTACCGAAGAAAATCACCTTAAAGAAAGGGAAGAAACAGACCCTGGCACCGGTTCTGGCACCGATCACAACCCAGCAGAAAGTGACCTACACCACATCTAATAAGAAAGTCTGCACTGTGACAAAAAGTGGTGTAATCACAGCGAAGAAAAAAGGTACTGCAAAAGTTACGGTACGCTCCGGAAGTAAAAAGGTGGTTATTACAGTCAAAGTGTCATAAATCGTAAGAGAGCGAAGCAGGCTACGCCTACTGAAAGAAGACAAAATATACCGTAAAGCGGGGCGTGCAGATTGTAAGAATGATTAAGGGGCAGACTTTAGAACTGCCAATATTACAGGATGTATGATGCCTCTGATAAACTGCCGTGTCTGATATGTTTAAGAAACATATTGAACACGGCAGTTTTTTCAAACAGGATAACTGTTTAGTATCTTCACACTGCCTTCTGGATAGTTGTCAAACAGATTGTGTTGTGCATAAAAATAACAATCTTGTGCATAAAAACCACAACCTTTCCCACCATTATTGTCTCAAAAATTCAATTATGATATTCTTTTTATGAGAAAAAAGAGCAATTTTCCAGCTTTTGAAAATTTGCTGGTATCTATTCAGAGCCAAATGGATTTTTGAACAGTTATAATTGCCGAAAAAATAAGGGGGAATGAAAGCGTGAAAAAACAAATTTCAAAATGTGTGAAAATGCTGTTTCTTGGCATTATCATGTGCCTGGGTATGGCGCTTAGCGTGCATGCAGAAGGCTCAGGACAGTTTTTCCAGTTCGACGGCGAAAAGTGGAACAAGGAAGAATTTTCCTGGACAGACAGTCAGGGGCAGATCTGGTATGCCCATGAATATGGAACAAATGGAGAAGCTATTATCAGCGCAGTAACCGAGGCTGTTATGGAACTGCAGGTTCCGTCATATGTGTATAAGGATGGTGTGGCGAAGAAGGTAATTGGAATCGGTAAGTATTTTCCGGATTCAGAATATGATAACACATGGGACCGGTTTAGCTGTTTCTATTACGATGGAAAGTATGGCAACGGAACGCTGTATAAGTTGATTCTTCCGGATACACTCTGCTATGTGATGCCCAATGCATTTTCAACAGGTGGCAGCTGGTTTGACGGACTGGCAGCCGTTCAGCTGCCGCAGAATCCACGGCTTGTAATTGGAGAAAGTGCGTTTTATGGGGATAAGAATCTTCAAATCGTGCATTTTAATGACGCAGTAGGCGGTGCACAGCCTGTAAAAATCGAGAAGCAGGCATTTGGTAACTGTCCGAAACTGGAAGAGATAACGTTTCCGCCAACAGGAGCTTATAACGAGATTGATAAAGAAGCTTTTTACAGTTATGGGGAATGTTGTAACCTGAAAAGAATTTACAATGCCCCATCCGAGCTGGAACTGGGCTGGGATCAGTACTGTGCCGGTGTTGAGGAGGTTTCCTTTGCAGAAGGACTTACATATGTCGGTGGAATTTCGACTATTGTAGCTTATGAATGGAATGAGGATGGAAGTCCCTCGCGCGGACATGGAGAATACATTAAAACACTGAAAAAAGTAACGTTGCCCTCCACACTGAAGGAAATTGGCTGGGACGCATTTAAGGATAACAAGAACCTTACTTACATCAATCTCCCGGAGGGCTTAACCACTATTGGAAGTTATGCTTTTGCAGGCTGTACAGCGCTTACAGGATTTACTTCTCTTCCGGCAAGCGTAAGCGGAGGTATCGGAGAAGGTGCATTTATGGGCTGCAAGAACCTCCATCTTGAAAATGTATATATTCATGGAACTGACAGCCTGAAATATCAGTTCACCGACAGTGGAATTGTAAGTATCCGCATTGGTGCTGATGTAAAATATACAGTTGGTGCAATGTTCAAGGGCTGCACAAGCTTAAAAGAAATCACAGTTGACGCAGGACATCCGTACCTTTCTTCCCAGGACGGTGTGCTGTCCCATAAGGTTTATAAAAGCAGCGGAGGGGAAGTGGCTGGCAGCAGTATTTTCACCTATCCTGCAGGAAAAAGCTGGGCAGGAAGCTATACACTTCCGTCAGATGTAGTATTGTTAGGCGGTTTTGCATTTGATTCCTGTAAATTTACAGAGATTCACATTCCGGCCCGTGTACTGGATCTGGATTATGACTCTATGGCTTCTATAGGAGACAGGAACACATATTATGCCTTTGATTCCATCAAGGACAGCTGTAAATTATACGTTGTAAAAAATTCTTATGTGGACAATTACTTTAATACACGTTATCATTTTTATTATGAAAATGGTGATGTGCTTCCAATTAGTTATGATCTGGCTGGCGGAACAAATGACAGCTCCAACCCATCCACTTTCACAGGTGGAAACAGTATTGAGCTGAAAGCGCCTACACGAAGCGGTTATACCTTTACCGGATGGACGACAGTAGATGCGGATGATGAAGAAGTAAACTTTTCCGGTTCTTACACACCATCAATGGGTGAACTGGTAAGTGGTGTTAAACTGACTGCAAACTGGAAAAAGAACCCAGATCCTACCAAGGCACCAGAACCGACGAAAACCCCGGCGGCAGAGCCGACAAAAGCTCCGAATGCAGAGCCGACCAAGGCTCCATCTGCTCCGGAACCGACGAAGACTCCGAACGCTTCTGATAACAATCAGAACACTGTAATTCCATCCAAGCTTCCGAAGGTTACCGGAACTAAGGCAACCAATGTACTTACCGATGGTGCCAAGATTTCCTGGAAGCGGATTGCGAGTGCAACCGGATATCAGATCACAATTTCCACTGATAAGAAATTCAAGAAAAATGTAAAGAATTACATTGTCGAGGAAAATAAAAACAATGAACTGATCTACGGTTTGAAATCTGGAAAGACCTATTATGTAAAAGTAAGAGCAATCGCACAGGGCGGTGGCAAGAAGGTTACTGGAAAGTATAGCAAGGCTGTTAAGTTTACAACCTATGTTGTGCCGAAGGTAAAGAAGATCAGTGTAAAGAATAACAAGAAGGGTATGATCACCATTACGGCATCCAAGGTAAAAGGTGCTGCTGGTTATGCATTTGTAGTGACAGCAGATTCCGGTCTTACAGATATTGTAGCAATCAAGGAATCCAAGAAGAATACAGTAACGATAAAGAATCTTTCTAAGGGACATACGTATTATATACGTGCTTGTGCCTATAAACTGAACAAGCAGAAACAGAAGGTGTTTGGCGTGTACGCAAAGAAAGCTAAGATTACAATCAAAAAATAAGAAATCAGTTGTTGTATTTAGTTACCTGTAAAAAGTGCTGCTGGTCAGGTGACCAGCAGACAGTAATAAAAAAGGAACTGTGTTTACAACCGGAGAGAACGTGACATGAAAAAAGATGAGCAGGCAAATGTGTTGCTTTCGCTGAAAAACTTATATCGGTTGTTTACCGTGAAAGATTATCCGGTCTATTCTACCGGAATTCTAGGAGAAAAAAGTAAAAAGGGTCTGACTCTGGTCAGATTCTGGGATGAATATCTTCTCTATGAGTGGAAAAGCACCAGACACGGAAAAATGATTTTTCGAAAGGATGGAAGCCAGAACCGCTATCATTCGGAATTCTGTAACCGCAAGGAAAGCTTTCCCCTGTACCAGGTATATCTGCAGGAAGTGCTGGAATGCCTGAATGCGGAGACATTTGGCAGTCAGATACTGATTTTTGAAAAATTCTTGAAAGAGAAAAATTATAACCATTCTGTGTTTGTGCAGAAGATGAGAAAATTTCTGGACATGGCCATGGAATCAGATCCATGGCTGTCCAGAGAGTGTGGAGAGAAGTTGACTTTCTGGATCAATTACATAGAGAAAAAGCAGAAGGATTTTTCCAGATCCTTTGGGGCTGCCTGGTTCTTTACCATGCTTTGTCTGCATGCAATGGCAGGTCCGGAAATGTCAGAAAGGAAAATGGAACTGGGAAGGAACCGGGAGGACTTAAAACCGAAGCATATCTGGAATTGTATTTACCAGAATTCCGGAGAGACCAGGCAGAGTTTTCTTACTCTACGAAACTGTGAATTGTTCCGGAAATCTGTGAAAGCCAGCCATTTCTTTGGCAGAGAAGAAGAGTTATATGACTTGAAAGAGATGTTCTTCAATTCCGGAAAGTATCTGATTTCCGGAATTGGGGGAATTGGAAAAACAGAACTCATGCGTCAGCTTGTGAGCTGGATGGAGCAGGAAGAAGTAAAGTGCCGGATCGCAGCTGTTCAGTATGAGGAGAATCTGGCGGTCAGCTTTTCCAGAAGTTTTCTGAATCTTACTGGTGAGAGCGTGGAAGAAAGATTTCACGAAGGTATCTATCACTTGTCAGAAGAGCATCAGGAAAAAACAGTGCTTTTTCTGGATAATATGAACCATACGGAAGAGGAAGATCCTTACCTGTCAGAGCTGAAAGATCTGCCGTGCACCATATTTGTTACTTCACGTCAGAAACATCTGGATGGGTTTACTACATTTGGCATAAAGGCACCGCAAAAGAGTGCCTTAAGTTTGATTTTTCGTGACAATTACAACAAAATACTTTCCAGAGAGGAAAAAGACCGGCTGAGTCGTTTGCTGGAAAAAGAGATTTTTCAGCATCCTCTGACATTGAAGCTTCTTGGAAAAGCGGGGACCTACTATTTCGGAAATTGGGATTATCTGGAAGAAGAGCTGCAGAATAATTGGAATGATGTTGCAGAAGAGTCCGGACTCATTGATATGTACCGTGGGCTGTACAGACTGGCTGATATTGGAGAAACAGGAAGCCAGCTGGCAAGGATGTTCGCGCTTTTGCCCTATCAGGAAATTGACCAGAACTTTACAGTGATGTTTTTTCAGGGATTTTTGAAGAAAAATGAAACTCTTGGAAAGGCACTTGGCAGGCTGGTGAAATTCGGATGGTTGGAAGATACAGGAAATGGTTACCGTATGCATCCTGTAATTGCAGAGAGTCTGTGTACAAAGGCTTTTTTAGAAGCAGAGTTTCAGCCATTCTGGGAGCGGGTCAGGAAGTGCTTTTTCCCGAAACAGGCACCGAAAGACGAGGATTCCCGCATGGAGGAAATTGCGTGGCTTGTCTTTCAGGGGATATCCAGAGTGCAGGGTGCGGTCAGTGACCAGCTTGTGGCACTGGCGTCAGAGGCTGCCCGATATCTGGAGCTGCCGGTTCCTATGTGCGGGAAAATCCGGGAACTGGAAAAAAGATGTGCAGAGATTTCCAATGAGACGAAGTTTATGGTAGCGTGTCTGACAGAGACAAAACCTGAACAAAACGAAGAATATATAGAACTCTTCCGCGAACAGCTGAAAAAGAGAACGCTATCATCGGAATGGATGTTGTTTGCTATAAGTGATTTTTGCAATGGGTTGGAGCAGAGCAGTAATTATGAGTGTTACCGGGAGATCTGTGATTTAATTTTTCAACAGAAGGATAATATTGATTATAAAATTGGATATGCGCTTTTGCAGACGAATATGCAGATGTTAAAGCTTAATGTGAAAAAGGCTGAAATGTGGGCAGAACGTGGAATCCTCATGTGTGTACAATGGGGGCATAGCCAGAGAATACTGGATTTTCTTTATCCAAAAGCAGAATGTCATATGTTTTTTCAGGAAAAAGAAAAGCTGGCAGATTGTCTGGAAAAAATAGAGCAGATACAACAGATACAAAGAAAGCGTCAGGGTGAGAGTGAGTATGCAATATGGCAGCTTCGTGGTCAGCTTGCAGCTATGGATCAGAATATGGAAGAAGCTGCCTATTGTATGGAACAAGCAACGGACAGGTGCAAAATGTACTGTGGTGAGAAAAATCAGATGTATTCTGCCCTGTCAGAGGAACTGGCACGAATGTATAATGCCGCCGGACGAAGGGAAGAGTCGTTGGCATGTCATCTTGCGGTTCGCAATCAGCTGCTTAAGAATGGCTATCGTGAGGGTTCTTTGCTTCTGATGGTGGATAACAATATGAGTGTAGTCTACCTGGACTTGGGAAAGCCGGAAGAAGCGATCCCATATCTGACAGAGGCACTGGAGCTTACGAAGGAAAATGGACTTGTAGGTTCGGCAGTTGCAGAGCCTACCTGGAATCTGGCACGCGTTTACCGTGCACTTGGAGATGAAGAAAAAGAAGATATATATCTGAAAGCCGCCGTGGAAGGCTTCCGGGAATGCTACCCGCCGGAACATCCCAAGCGGATTGCGGCTGAACAGAGACTGAAAGAACGCCAGGAGGAATGAACCTGGCGTTTAAATTAAGAATGATGAAAAGAAGTTGATATCATTAGTTGATGTTGACTTCTTTTTTGTATATAGCGCTTAAAGATTTATGTTTTGTGACTTATCAGTGTAGAAGAGGCTATGCGAAGGACGAAGATTGGCTCCGTTACCAGTGAACAGTAACTGATATAGTATATTTGAACCTGACTACGACTAATCCTATTGACATACTAGAGTACTTTATAGTAACATAAATCAAAATCGTCCCAGCTCTTTGCGCGAAGGATATTTTTTGTCTGAAAGGGAAAGATGGAGCTGGGGAGAGACTAAATTTACTGCCACAGGAGGCTAATCATATGAGCGAAATCACTGCAACCAAAGAGCAGCAGAATAAATACGAAGCTTTAAAAGAATACTTACGCAGTCTGGGAAGTGTGGCTGTGGCTTTTTCGAGCGGGGTGGACTCTACGTTTCTTTTGAAAACAGCACACGATGTGCTGGGGGATAAATGTATCGCGATTACTGCCATGTCCTGTTCTTTCCCGAAGAGAGAACTGGAAGAGGCGAAGACCTTCTGTGAGAAGGAAGGAATCCGCCACATTACAGTAGAGTCTGAAGAACTGGAAATTGAGGGCTTCTGCCAGAACCCGACTAACCGTTGCTATATCTGCAAGAAAGAATTATTTGAGAAAATCTGGGACATTGCCACAAAAGAGGGGCTGAATGCAGTGGCAGAGGGTTCCAACATGGACGACAATGGTGATTACAGACCTGGTTTACAGGCTGTTGCAGAGCTGGGGGTGAAGAGCCCGCTGCGCCACAGCGAATTGTATAAAGCAGACATCCGTGCCCTGTCTAAAGATCTTGGCCTTCCCACCTGGGAGAAACAATCCTTCGCCTGTCTTTCTTCCCGTTTTGTATACGGTGAGACTATCACGAAGGAGAAACTTGGCATGGTAGACAAGGCAGAACAGCTGCTTCTGGATCTGGGATTTCATCAGCTTCGTGTGCGTATTCATGGTACATTGGCACGAATTGAAGTATTGCCAGATGAACTCCAGAAAGTCCTGGAGAACCGCAACCAGATCGTGAAAGCATTCAAAGAATACGGCTTCACATACGTGACCATGGATCTTCAGGGATACCGAATGGGAAGTATGAATGAGACATTGAAGAAATAGTTTTCGACTTATGAATTATCGTCTATACTATGCTGTTAGTTAATTGCTTTAAATGCTGTTTTGCTTTATCATTAAATCAATCGTCTGACAAATTTGGGGAGGGAGTATGCTGCGGGCTCATTTGCAGAATAGCAGGTTATCCATTTTGGGGAAGCGTTTAGTGTTATACAGCAGATATCAATGGAAAAATCTTTGCCTCTGGAGTGTGTTTGAAAAGACGAAAAAAAGAATAGCGAGGTAAAGCGTATGAGAAACAGACGACTGGCACTGGCTGCAGCATTGCTGCTGGCAATCACAAGTGCAGACGGAGCAGCACTGGCAGTAAGTGGAGCTGATTTTTCTTCTGAGGAAGTAGCAGAAGCAGTTTTTGACGAAGTGGAGAATGAGGGGCTGGACAATCAGGATGAGGTTCAGGAACCGGTTCAGACTCCGGAGATGGATCAGGTGGAGGATCAGTCATCCGAGGATTCATTCTCAGATGCGTCTGGCATGGAAGCAGCTGCAGAATGGCAGAATGAGGAAGCGGCAACAGCAGACGAAGCCCTGGTTTTTTCAGATGGAGAAGACACAGGAATTACCTACACCTTGTCAGATGATGGGAAACTGGTAATTTCCGGAACTGGAAGCATAGCAGATGATGCATTTGCTGGCAACACTAAGATAACAAGTGTGGTTATCTCAGAAGGAGTGACCGGCATTGGTTCCCGTGCATTTACCGGCTGCACCAATCTGACAAGTGTGACAATTCCAGAAGGCGTAACAACCATAGATGGTATGACATTTGGCAATTGTACCAGTCTGACAAGTGTAACCATTCCGGGAACGGTAACCTCAATAGAAGTTCAGGCATTCTGGAACTGCAGCAGTTTGACAAGCATAACTATTCCTGCAAGCGTAACGAGCATCGGAAGCGGTGTATTCCAGGGCTGTACCAGCTTGACAAGTGTAAAGCTTTCAGAGGGTCTGACCAGAATTGGAGATCAGACTTTTGGCAGATGTAATGCGTTAGAAACCATAGAAATCCCGGCAAGTTTGACATCTATAGGAAATGATGCGTTTAAAAACTGTGCCAAGCTGAGAAGTATCCGCTGCTATGCAAATAGCAGCACGTGGCAGCCCAGATACATTTGTGATTCAAATACAACCGTATATTACAGCTACAATCCGAACCATACTCATTCCTACAAGTCACATGTGATAAAAATGAGTGGCTGTACCTATTCAGGATCCGAAGAAGAAATCTGTGAATTTTGCGGTGATTACTATACAAAAGAAACACCGGCACTTGGTCATGACTGGAACCGTGGGGAAACAACAGAAGATGCTTCCTGTGAAAGTGACGGAGAAAAAACTTATACCTGCAGAAGATGTGGTGACAAAAAGAAAGAGACAATTCCGGCAACCGGACATAGCTGGGTAAGGTCATGGCATGAAGATGCAACCTGTACAGATGACGGAGTCGATGAATACACCTGCAGATATTGCGATACGGAAAAGAGAACTACAATAAAAGCAACCGGACATAAATTTTCTGCATGGGCAGTAACCCAGGAAGCAACTGTGGATGAGGAAGAAGTCCAGACACGTACCTGCAGTGCATGCGGTGAGCAGGAAACAAAAATTACCCGGGACAGACTGCAGCCAACAATGAAATTGAATCAGTCCAGTATTGTGCTGAAGACCAGACAGAAGACGAAGTGTCTGAAAGTAACCGGGCTTGCAAAGGGAGATTTCATTTCCACCTGGAGTACTGATAACTGGAGTATTGCAGATGTATCTGTTAGTTCAGATGGAACCTGTAACATTACCGCCGGTAAGACTACAGGCAAAACCCGTATTCACATATACCTGAACAGCGGATATGAAAAGTCTGTTACCGTAAAAGTCCAGAAAACCGCTGTAAAAACCACAAAGATCAAAGGTGTGCCGAAAACACTGAAATTAATGAAAAATCAGAAATATTCCCTGAAACCGGTTTTAAAACCAGTAACAAGCAAAGAAAAAATCACCTACAAATCCAGCTCCTCCAAGGTGGTAAAGGTAGATTCCAAGGGCAGAATTACTGCAAAGAAAAAAGGAACAGCCGTAATTACGGTGAAAGCAGGGAAGAAAACAGTTAAGTGTAAGGTGACTGTGAAATAACGTATATTTTGAAAGGACAGGAATGAAATATTTTCTGTCCTTTTTCATGAATATTTATTGATTCTTTTTCTCACATTTCCTATAATAAGCCTATGTGTTATAAATTTACCCATGTGACATGTAAAAACGCCGGAAAGGATATTGTATTCCGTAGAAGTCAGCGATGCATTTTACCTGTTGCAGGGGCTTTTTGTTTTGAAGATTTGGGATTTCAAACACGCTCTGGTCTGCCATGGCAGCAGGTCTTTGGACAGTGTTGCAGACAGAAGTATATATTGAGTT
>ENA-ORUA01002451-ORUA01002451.1-human-gut-metagenome-genome-assembly--contig:-NODE-2451-length-14340-cov-3.247182_pt1 | contig 14340 bp, 14 predicted proteins | sample MGYA00242076_ERZ509201 | MGnify/ENA primary metagenome ERZ509201 (study PRJEB26280, sample SAMEA2338863) | human gut metagenome | biome: human gut; feature: human-associated habitat; material: faeces...
TGACAAGTATATGTCATCCCTCAACCCCGTACATACCCCTACGTGCCGCGTCGGCGGCAAAAGAACACTGCAGCGCCTCCGCCGCCAGGCGGGCTTCCGCTCGGCGAAGGACTTCGCCGAGGCGCTCGGCATTCCCAGCTCCACCTACGCCCGCTACGAGCGCGCCGGCGACGGCACCGACTGCGGCATCCCGCTGCCAGCGGCGTGGCAGATCGCGGACAAGCTGGGCTGCTCCATCGACCTCGTGGTCGGCCGCGAGGACATCGACGCCCCTCGACCCTGTGAAAGCATGGAAGACCGTATCAACTCCCTTTCTCGCACGGGCGTGGAGATGCTCGATGACTACTTGCGATTTCTCGTGCATCGAGATGATGCAGATACCTCCCAGGATTGGAGGTAATGGGGAGACGGCCGAGACAAAACATGCTTATAGAATCGTGTCCTGCTTGGCAGCGAATGCCGCCGGCAACGAGCCCGCGGCCGAGGTGCCCCAAGCCCTCGAACGACTTGATCCCGCCGTATGCGTAAAACCAGTAGTCTATGCTCAGGAACTCCACCTGCTCCATGTCGGCCTTGAACACCACCCACTCGAACGGCCCCTTTGCGTCGCTCCAGGGAAGGCTACCGCAAGGCCACCTTCGGCCTAGGAGACGTCCTCAAGGGACTGTTCAAGTGAGGGGCTAGAGCCTCACGTCCGCCGGCGCGGGATTCTCCGCGAGGAACCGCTCGACGGGCGTCATGGCGTCGTCCTCGAGGACGCGCGCGGCAGCGTCGGGACAGAGCCCGCGAAAAAGCCTCACGGCATCCGCGTCCGCCCCGATTGGGGAGAGTTCAGGCCGCCTCGGGTCGAAGAGGCGCTCGTCGTGGGCCACCCGGTTGCGCACGCATAGCCCCCCGTCGAGGGCCTGCAGCGGCTCCTTGCGCCTCGTTCCCCTCGGCCAGGCGCGGTAGAGGGCCGTGCGCCATATCGCCGCCTCGCGCGAGCGGTCCGCGAGGTGCACCCAGAAGCCCAACGTGAGGTTCGAGACGAGCTGGCCGGTCGTAAAGCCCGCGGGGAGCTTCTCCACCGCGGCGTCGATGATCTTGCGGTTGATGCGGTTGAGGTCAAGCTCGCCCCTCGCGGCCTTCCTCATGAGGGGCCGTCGAACGGGGGAGCCGTCATCCAGAAGCCAGTGCGCGCCCCCGCCCCAGGCGTCCGAGAGGGCCCTGTCGTAGGCGTTACGCATGGCGACTGTTTTTCACAACAACTAAATTTAGGATTTCACGACTAATTTCTTTCGGGTTTCACCGTTTTGCAAAGGTGCCGCACCCTTTCTTCGCTAACTGTCCGATCTTCCCATCATCAAGGCTTCCTCGAACCTTCTGCTCTGCCCGCCGAACTCAACCAGCCGACCATGATGCATGATCCTGTCAATCGTCGCCGTGGCCAGGTGCGCGTCTCCCAGCACAGTGCCCCATTTGCCGAACTCTATGTTGGTTGTGACGATCATGCTCCTCGTCTCGTACGTTGCCGACATCACCTGGTAGAGCAGCCGAGCGCCCTCGATGTCTATCGGGATGTAGCCGTACTCGTCGATTATCAGCAGGTCCGCCTTGGCTATGTCGCGAAGCACCTGCTCGAGCCTGTTGTCGGCGACGGCCGCCTTCAGCATCAGCACCAGCGACGCGGTCTCGAAGTACCTGACCTTGTAGCCCCGCTCGGCCGCCAGCACGCCCAGTGCGATCGACAGGTGGGTCTTTCCGCGTCCGCATCCTCCGTAGAACACGAAGTCCTGGGCCTGCCGGACAAACTCCAATGACACCAGGTCATCGACGGTGTAGCCGTCTGGGAAGGACACCTCGCCGAAGTCGAAGTCCGCGACCGACTTCACGGCCGGGAATTTGGCCTGCCTCATGAGCCTTGCCTTCCTGTTCTCCTCCCTGGTGGCGTTCTCGCTCCTGATCAGCTCGCATGCAGCCACCAGCTGGCCTCGCGTGGCATCCTTGGAAAACGCCGCGATCGTCGACTTGGTGAAGTACATGGTCCTGGCCAGCGCGGCGAACTCCGCCTCGATCTGGCCCCTCGTCATCTGCTCGATGTCCATGGCTAGGCCTCCTTTGCGAAGACGGCGTCGTACATCCCGAGGTCGGGGCTGTCGTCGTATGCGATGGACCCTTGGCCGTTCGCCGTGCATGCGGCAGCCAATGCGACGTCAGCGCGGCTGGGGACGCCGCCGTCGGCGCCGAGCGCGGCCATCGCCGCTACCGCGGCCTCGTAGCCCGCATCCGCGCTGACGTCGCGAAGCATCCTGAGCATCGTGCCCCTGTCGGCCCTGCCCATGGAATCCATCGACCTGGCCAGCGATTTCGGCAAGGTCGCCCTGACGGCGCTGTTCTGCCATCCGCCCGGCTTCCTGCAAAGGAGCGCCAGCTGCGACATGGGGTCGCTGGCCTTGGTGGGCGCATCCCCGTATGCTCGGTCGAAGGCGGCGATCTGCGTGCCCTCGCCGTCGTAGAAGGCTACCCGGAATGCGCCCAGCTCGACGATCACCCTCTCCTCGCCGTGGTCCGGCCCGAGCGGGTAGCGGTGTCTGCCGTCGAGGCACGCGTCGCCGTACTTGTCGGTCTTGGCCGTGACTATCTTCGCGACGCGGAAGGGCTTCGCCGGCAGGTCGGCCATGGCCACGCAGTCCTCCATGAACAGCTGGCGCTCGGGCTCCCCTTTGAGGTAATGGTCCTTGCCGGCGCGATCCAGGCACCTGCCGAGGATCCGCTTGTTGTAGGCGGGCAGGCTGTCGATGCGGGGAACGGGGACGAACAGGTTGCGCCGGATGGCCCCGACGGCATTCTCCACGGAGCCCTTCTCGTGGCCGGAGTTGGGGTTGCAGAAGGAGAAGTCGAACCCGTAGTGGGCGGCGAAGCGCGTGAACGTGTCGGCGGTGCTGACAACCTGGCCGACCCTTCTGCCGACGCCCGTGGCGTTGTCAAACACCAACCGGGTGGGCACGCCCCCGCAGAACTCGAACACGGCCTTCAGGCCCTCGCAGACGCATTCCGACGTCTCGCCCCAGAAGCATTGCGCCAGCGACACGTTGGAGAACGGGAAGGTGACCACCAGGTAGTGCACCTCGCGCATGACGCCCAGCACCCTGAAGTCGCACACGCCGAAGTCGACCTGCCCCTCGCCGGGCGCCCATTCGAGGTTGAGGAACTCGTCTTTGGCGCCTTTGAGCTCGGCTTTGCGCTTCTTGACGTAGGCCTGGACGATTGTGTAGCTGCCGTCGTAGCCGCATTCCGCGACGAGCCGGTCGAATACCCGCTGGGCCGTGTGTCGCTGCTTGGGGCGCCGCTTCCTGTCCTCCGCAAGCCAACGATCTATCGTCGCCTTGAACGGGTCAAGCTTCGAACCGCGCCTCTTCCTGGGCTTGACCTGAGGGGAGAAGTCGTCCATGTCGCGGTATTTGCGCACCGTGGGCTCGGAGATTCCCTCCTCCCTGGCTATCTGGGCGACGCTGTCGCCACGGGCAGCGCGCTGCTTGATTGCTAGAATAGTTGACATGCCGATCATTTCCTTTCCGGCCTCCTTGAGTCGATTACCGAAGCAATGACTAAGTTAGGCCATCCGTTGGAGGTGGTCGGCGCCTTTGCTTATGAGGCGAAGCAATCGTCGTGAAACCCGAAACTTTTATCTCGTGATTTCCTAAAAATAAAAGCTATCAAAAACAGGCGACCTCGAGGTGCGCGACATCGCGCATGAGCACCTGCGCGAGCGAGATGTTCCACTCGTGGAGCTCGACGGCGCGGTCCGCGTCGCCTCCACACGCCTCGAGGTAGGGCACGAGGCGCTCCTCGGAGAGCCAGAGCCCCGCCCACTCGCGGGTGCCGGTCGCCATCTCTTCTGCCATGGGGACTCCAAATGGGTAAAAATTGAGCCCCGGTGACTTGAATCAGAGGTCATCCCGGGGCCATCGATAGCCAGTGTACCCGCCAGGCGGGCTTCTAACAAGCTGATTCGCGGCCCCTACATCATCCCCTCTTGAATCCCCCTTGAATATCTCCCCCAAGTGTTCAGTTTTATGCTTCCACTGACAGGGGAGGGCCGGGCCAGTTGATGGACTCAAGGCATCGGTTCCCGCTCGCGTCCACGAACACCGACACGCCGACGTAGGCCCGCTCGGCGGGCCCGGGAACCCGGTAGGCCATCTCGGCCGGGTTGAACTCTACGCCGCCGTCCATGGGGTCCTCCCCTCGCCAGATAATCGAACATGTTTTCGTATTATCTGGCGGCGGAATGTGAGCGCCTGCGCGAACGACTTCGCGTCGGACATGTTCTCGAACCCCTCCTGGTGAATAGCTAGCAAGGTGGGTAAAACCGCACCTCCCCTCTCGATGTCGCAAGGGTTTCATTGCGGCGATACACCGACACCGTTCATCGTTGTTTCGGGTTCGTTCGCAAAGTCGTGAACACACTCCCCTCTTGTTCAGCGCATAATGGCGCACCGTATGCGGCCGTGCGGCCGCACGCTAAAGGAGAGGTGCCCGCACGGGCATCGAGAGAGAGGATGCAGCATGAACCTGAGAGAGAAGTACGGTGAGTGGGGCCTGATCCTGGGCGCGACCGAGGGCGTCGGCAAGGCGTTCTGCGAGAAGATCGCCGCCGGCGGCATGAACGTCGTCATGGTCGGCCGTCGCGAGGAGAAGCTGAACGTGCTCGCCGGCGAGATCCGCGAGACCTACGGCGTGGAGACCAAGGTCGTGCGCGCCGACTTTAGCCAGCCCGACGCTGCCGAGACCGTCTTCGCCGCGACCGAGGGCCTGGACATGGGCTTCATGAGCTATGTTGCCTGCCTGCACAGCTTCGGCAAGATCCAGGACACCCCCTGGGAGAAGCACGAGGCCATGATCAACGTCAACGTAGTGACCTTCCTCAAGTGCTTCCACCACTACATGCGGATCTTTGCCGCCCAGGACCGCGGCGCCGTGATCAACGTCTCGTCGATGACCGGCATCAGCTCCAGCCCCTGGAACGGCCAGTACGGCGCGGGCAAGGCCTTCATCCTCAAGATGACCGAGGCCGTGGCCTGCGAGTGCGAGGGCACCGGCGTCGACGTCGAGGTCATCACCCTCGGCACCACCCTAACCCCCAGCCTGCTGTCCAACCTCCCCGGCGGCCCGCAGGGCGAGGCCGTCATGAAGATCGCCCTCACCCCCGAGGAGTGCGTCGACGAGGCCTTTGAGAAGCTGGGTAAGGAGCTCTCCGTCATCGCCGGCCAGCGCAACAAGGACTCCGTCCACGACTGGAAGGCCAACCACACCGAGGACGAGTACATCCGCTACATGGGCTCGTTCTACCGCGACTAGCGGCTGCCGCGGCGCGTGCGCGAGGGCGCGTGCGGGTTCGCAGGTAGAGATGCGAGTGCGAGGGTTTCTTTGCGGGGGCGTGCGGATGCGGCGCCTGCGAGGGAATCCTCTTTTCATGGGTGGGCGCGGCGAGCGTCGGCGCGAGGGCGTGGTCGGTGCGAGCTGGCTCAAGAACCGCCGCGGTGCTCGGCCCTACGCCCTATCGCTCACTCCCGGGCTTCGCGCCGTCTTGATAACCGCAGCGATTCCACCCGTCATGGCAGACCCGGCGAGCGTTGCAAGCTCCTCCATGGGAAGCTCCGAATAGCTACGCTCCCACTGGTGATAAAGGGCCAAAAGGCCGGAGCAGAAGAACGAGACGAGCACGTCGAAGTACGGCCCCAGGTCCTCCGCCAGCCCCAGCGCGTCGCGCTTTGGTCGGTGAGCGCGGCACGGAGCACGCGGCGTATCCCGTCGGCCCAGCCCTCTGCGGCTCCGCCTGCTTCCCGAGCCCCCTCCGCGACGCCCTGCGACGCCTCATGCAGCCCACCGTCCACGTCAGGCCTCCCGCCTCGGGCGGGCAAAAAAATGCCCGCAACGATTACCGTTGCGGGCATTCTCCAAGGCCGTCACAAACCGGCGGCCCCTACGCTTTATTTGACCAGTCAGCTCCCCTGGTCTTGTTGGAGAAGCGCATCTATTACTTTGTTTTTCACGCTAACAAGGACTGACTCACAGAACCCCATGGGGACTCGCTGGGATATAGAAGTGCACCGAACCATTTCTCCCGCACGTTCGGAAACCTCAGATGCCAAATAAGTTCGATCTGCGGCCAGCTCTTTTTTGTCATGTACGGCAGACTCAATGGAGGTTATCCCTTGGGTTAGTCGAATCTCTTTAATTGATTCGTATGTCTTTGGGCTGAGGAATCCCATTGGCAAGGGAGAGTCCTTAATCGTATACGCGCCGTTAATACCCGAGTAGCGAAGCTCCAGACTATTTGTTTTTCTGTAGCTGGGAATCTCATCATCAGATGCATAGCCTTCAAGCTCTTTTACAGCCCAACTCTCGGTACTTGAATCTCCAGCGCGACGGGCGTTGACCTTCAGCTTAAAGAGGGCGTCGCTCAAGCTTATCTTTCCGTCTATCAGCTGGTCGACAGTTCCTTCCTCAGTGCGCCCGCCATCATGCATGTCTTTGTTGCCCTCGACCGTAATAGAATGCACATGAGCAAGGAACTGATCCCTGTCATAGTCCCAGGACTTGTCAGCATCGGCTGGAAGACCCAAAAAGCCGCAGACTGAATCCCTCAGCTCGTTGAGTCTGTATTTTGCTTCCTCATCATCAAGAACCAGAGCGAGTCTACTCGCGTCTATGGCTCCCGACATCTCGCTGGGCGTCATGCCTGGCAGCAGGACGGGAATGCACTTTGAGCCCAGCACCCATGCAGCACCCATCTCATTCAGTGACGCGGGGCTGGAGTAGTAGTTGCCCTTAGAAATCATGAGGATTACGTACAGTTCATAGTCGGTAAAGCAGTGTTTCAGAAAATCAAAAATGTCTTGACCGGTCGGAATGCCATATCCGAAGTAGGAAGAGCAAAAGAGACTGTCCTGGCTTAAGCCGACCTTTCGCAGAAGCTCGACCAGCTCCCTGACGAATCCTCGATCCCTTGACGAGTGGCTGACGAAGACCATTCGCCGTTTTGGTTTTTCTATCTTTGTTGAAACCAGTGATGTTCCGTTCTTCTCGAGATATTCGATAAGGCCAGGGATTTCCGACTCGAACTGAGAGTACGCATCGAGGTTGGTCACGTACTGGTTGCGCTGAATGGAGGGCATATTATCGTGAAGCCACGTCTGGAGTTCTCTTAGGGCGGCTGCCGCAGAGGCTCCATCACCGCTGGCGATTGAGCTGTCCAAAAGTTCGCAAACCTCGTTGACTATTGGGTTTGAGGTATAGTCGGTCAACGCCTTGGTAAAGGCGTTGATATGGGCTTTCACAATCTTCGGATTTTCCACCATGTCTCCGTTCGGATGCGGCTTCCTTGGATAAGTCGAATATGGGCCCTGAGCAGGGCCCATCAGCTCTACGCCGCCTTATAGTTCGTCGCCTGCGCCATGACCTTCTCGAACACTTCGTCGTTCCACTGCGGTGGGTAGCCGTTCTTGTACAGGAGCACGGTGAGGTCCATGTCCAGCTGGCTCTTGATATCCTCGCGCGTCGACCAGTCCGCGTACTGCGACTTGTCGTCGACGAGCGCCCGAATCGCCTTGGCAAGCGCTATACACTTCTCCTCGGCGTAGGGGAACCCATGCTCGTCGCGCACCTTCACAAGGATGTCGCAGAACGCTTTCTCCTCGTACGTGATTCCCATCTTCTCGAACGACTCTTGGTCTTCTCCTTCGCTTGGCTCTTCTTGGCCGCTCTCGCCATTGTGTCTCCAGTCATTTGTTTATCTGCGGAAAACCGCAGCGTAATACACCGGTTAATGATTCTACCAAAGAGCGCGGACACAATTGTTGCGTACTGTCCCGAAGCATTGCGCGGCGTCACCCCGCACGGGAGCGAAAGCGCCACGTCCTCGACCTTTCCGCCGCCCAGCGTGGGCAAGAGCCGTCGCGCGCTCAGGTTCACGGAACCTGTTCGCGCCATGCCCGCGTCCGCTCCGGCCCCTCCGCCTGCGTGCGCCTACGCCGCCACGGGTAGTTCCGATACGCGACGGTGTCCGGCGTCTACCCCGAGGCGAGCTTTGCCCCTTCGTGCAGAATTCCTGCACCGACTCGCGCGAGTTCAACGATATCTGCGATCGCGTCTATCGCTTCAGCGGCTTTATCTACTCCGGCGAAGCACGCAAGCTCATCCATGCCGCCAACGAGCACATCGGTGTCGACGTCTACAAGCGTGGCATCGAGTTCTATGTGGCCTTCCTCGCCAACCTCGAACATCTGTAAGACAGAACTATTCGATGAGACGCGCCGCGAAGCAGCAGAATAAGGGAGCGATCTAAATTTCGAGCAATGGGGCCGGACGGGAGCATTTCCCGTCCGGCCCCTTCCGGTCCCCATTCCCCGCGCCCTCGTGATCTACATTGCGATAGCCCGCTGGACAGGAACGATCTTGTCAAGCTCCGGTTCGATCCGCCTTTTCTCGGCCTCAAGGTCAAACGCCACCTGAGCGCGCAGCCAATAACCATCCGTCAGGCCAAAATAACGGCAAAGACGGAGGTCGGTGTCGGCCGTCACGCGACGTTTTCCCAAGACAATCTGCCCGATACGCTGAGCCGGAATCCCGGTCTCTTTCGCAAGGCGATATTGAGAAATGCCCATGGGAACAAGAAACTCCTCTTTGAGAAGCTCACCAGGAGTCACTGGCGACAGCAAATCGGACGAGGTCTCATCACTTGTGATAATCGACGATTTCGACATTCCAAGCCATCTCCTGTCTCCACTCAAAACAGACCCGATAGCGCTCGTTAACACGGATGCTATATTGACCGGCACGATCGCCCTTCAAAGCTTCCAGGCGATTGCCCGGCGGAACGCGAAGATCATCAAGCGAAGCGCAGATCTGCAGTTGGCGAATCTTCCTCAAGGCGACCCGCTCAAAAGGAATGAACTTCCTAATCCGCACACCCATTGCAAAGCGTTCAGTGTCTTCATCTTTATATGATGCAATCATAGTATCGCCTTACGTTAATAACGTCAAGCGTTTCTATAGAGTTACATCCCTATTATAGCGTACATTTGTTCGTATTTTCGAGAACAAACGTCCACGTCAATTAACCAAGCAAAAGCAATCGTTTGTAGACATCGAGGCCCTTGAGTAGGGTTTCCTCGTCAAAGAGCATGGTATCAGTGTGAAGGGCGCTCGTCGCATAAGCTGGGCAGCTGTCTGCGTCGATCGGGTTTTCTTGCGCCTCCGGCACGCCCGTGCCCAGCAAGAAGAACACGCCCGGCAGATGGCGCTGATAGAAGGCGAAGTCCTCGGCAATCAGCAAAGGCTCATCTACGAGCTGTAGTTCGGGCAAAGCCGGTGCAATGCGAGTGAACAACTCGGGGTCGTTGTCGACCGGCGGATAGCCCTCGGCAAAGTCGAGATCGTACGTGCAGCCCGTTGCAGCGCATGCCTCATCAAGCACGCGGCGCACGCCCTCACGCGCACGGTCGAACATGTCGTCCGTAAACACACGCAGACTGCCGGCAACATGGGCCTCCCCCGCCACCGCGTTGCAGACGGTACCGGCCTGCAGCAGACCAAACTTACCGATACAGGACTCGTCGGTGCCCAGCTCGTCCATCAGTTCGCGCTCGGCAACCAAGAACTTGGCAGCAGCCAGCGCCGCATCGTGCGACTCCTCGACCGGAACGCCATAGGTCTTAGCGATATGGATGCTCGTCCCGTGAATATGAATGTGTGTCTCACTCGAACGCGCCAGCAGCGGACCGGAACAACTCGCCAACGTGCCGGCAGGCAGATCGGGCCACACATGGAAGCCAAAAATGCGGTCAGCCCCATAGCGCTCGAACACACCGCTCTCGCATACCGTCTTGGCACCACCGGTCGTTTCCTCGGCCGGCTGGAACACAAAGAGAACGTTGCGCCTCATGGCGCCCGGCTGCTCGCGAATCGTACGGTCGACATACGTCGCGGCGGCAAGTGCCATGGCCATGTGTCCGTCATGTCCGCAAGCGTGCATCTTGCCGGGATGGATCGAGGCAAAGGCCGCTCCCGTCGCCTCCGCGATGGGCAGCGCATCCATATCGGCGCGAATCGCCGTGGCACGCGCGGCACCAACGCCAGCGTCGAAGAAAGCGCAGACGCAGCTGGGACACGGATGGGTCACCTCGCAAGCGAGCGGCGCCAACACGCCCTCGATATAGGCGATAGTCTGCGGAAGATCGAAATCGAGCTCCGGAATGCGATGGAGATCGCGGCGATAGCGACGGAGTTCTTGGAGCTCGGTCATAGAGAATCCCTTCGTGAGGCACATCTGTTGCAACTTATTGTGATACAGGATTGTGGCACACATGTTTCCAGCATATTGCTGCATTTTTTAAACGTTATATACGAATACTCTTGTTTGGTAAAGTGCAACGTGATAGGGTCTTTACCACTTGATAGAGGCGCGGGCACGAAGAGCCGCGGGCGAGCCGGCAGGCTTTGACCCCGTGGGGAGGCGAAACCCGCCGAACTGGGTTTTTCGGGCACGAACAACCTGGTGGGCCTGTGGGAAACACCCACAGGACTGTCTGCAGCAATGCGGGAGCGCTATCCGGACATTGGGTCCACGCTATGCGGATTCGATGCGCAGATGGCGCCGTCTGGATAGCGAGGTTTACGGGACATGGCATTGACCCCCAACGAGGCATATGCGGCCAAGCAGCCGTTTGTGGACAAGGAGACACTCGAGCATATCGTCGAGCAGTTCCCCACGCCGTTTCATCTATACGACGAGGCGGGCATCCGCCGCAACATGCAAGAAGTGCGCGACGCCTTTGCATGGAACCCGGGCTTTAAGGAATACTTTGCCGTCAAGGCCAACCCCAACCCGGCGCTCATCTCCATTCTCAACGAATACGGCTGCGGCTGCGATTGCTCGAGCTATACCGAGCTCATGATCGCCCGCTCACTGGGTATCACGGGACACGACATCATGTTCTCGTCCAACGACACACCGGCTGCCGACTTTGAGCTCGCCGACAAGCTGGGTGCCATCGTCAACTTTGACGACATCAGCCACATCGGGTTCTTTGAGCGCGTTGCGGGGCCCATCCCCAAGACGGTCAGCTGCCGCTTTAATCCAGGCGGCCTGTTCCAGCTCTCCAACGGCATCATGGACAACCCGGGCGACTCCAAATATGGCATGACCACCGAGCAGCTCTTCGAGGCCTTCCGCATGCTCAAGGCCAAGGGCGCCGAGGACTTTGGCATCCACGCATTCCTTGCCAGCAACACTGTCACCAACGACTACTACCCCAAGCTCGCGCGCATCCTCTTTGAGCTTGCCGTACGCCTGGAGCGCGAGACCGGCGCACACGTCGCCTTCATCAATCTGTCCGGCGGCGTCGGCATCCCCTACCTGCCCGAGCAGCAGACCAACGACATTCGCGCCATCGGCGAGGGAGTACACGCGGCATACGACGAGATCCTGGTTCCCGCCGGCATGGGCGATGTGGCGATCTGCACCGAGATGGGCCGCTTTATGATGGGCCCCTACGGCTGCCTGGTCACCAAGGCCATCCACGAGAAGCAGATCTACAAGGACTATATCGGTGTCGATGCAAGCGCCGTCGATTTGATTCGCCCTGCCATGTATGGCGCCTACCACCACATTACGGTAATGGGTCAGCCGGGCGGCGCCGACAAGGCCACAGCGTCCGTCACGAACACCTATGACATCACGGGCAACCTATGCGAGAACAACGACAAGTTCGCTATCGATCGCGAGCTGCCGCATATCGACATGGGTGACCTGCTTGTAATCCACGATACCGGTGCGCATGGCTACTCCATGGGCTACAACTACAACGGACGGCTGCGCTCGGCCGAGGTCCTGCTGCGCCCCGATGGCGCGGCCGACCTCATCCGCCGCGCCGAGCGCCCGGGCGATTACTTTGCCACGCTCGACGTGCTGCCGTGCGGCCGAGAGCTGCTGGCCAAGTCGCGCGCCGAAAGTGCACGCCGTCGCGCCAAAGACGAGCGCTTGGCAGTCGCAGCTCAATGGAACAAACGCATCCAGATCGCAGAGGCGAAGGGGAAGAACATGGACATCCGCAATCTCGAGGGCTCAACCGTCGCCCTAGTTACGCCGTTTAAAAAGGACGGCAGTGTCGACTTTGACGCGCTTGGGCGCCTTATCGATTTCCACCTGCAAAACGGCACCGACGCCATCCTCACCCTAGGCACCACCGGCGAGAGCGCCACGATGACCGACGACGAGGACAACTCCGTTGTCGCCGCGGTGGTCAAGCAAGTTGCAGGACGCGTCCCCGTCATCGCCGGCTCGGGCTCCAACTCCACGCAGACCATGCTCACCAAGTCGCTTACTTACCAGGGCTTGGGAGCCGACGGCCTGCTGCTCATTACCCCCTACTACAACAAGTCTAACGAAGAGGGTATCTATCAGCACTTTAAGACCGTAGCCGATGCCGTGGACATTCCCTGCATCCTGTACAACATCCCCGGTCGTTGCGGCTGCGGTATCAGCGAGCACAACGTAGAGCGCCTGGCCGCACATCCCAACATCATGGGTATTAAGGAAGCCTCGGGCGACGTCGCCTACGCGGCCAAGATCGCTCACCTGCTGTCAGACGACTTCCGCATGTACTCGGGCGAGGACGCGCTTACCGTGCCGCTCATGAGCCTGGGCGCCTCGGGCACCATCAGCGTGTGGGCCGATGTTCAGCCGCAGCTCGTGCACGACATGTGCCACGCCTATTTGGACGGCGACGTGGAGCGCGCCCGCGATATCCAGATTGCCGGTCAGCCGCTCATCAATGCCCTCTTTAGCGAGGTCAACCCCATCCCCGTTAAGGAAGCGCTCGCCCAGATGGGCATGATCGAGGCAAACTACCGTATGCCGCTGTGCCCCATGGCAGACGACACGCGATCCGCACTTACCGATGCTCTGAAGGGAGCTGGTCTGCTTGATTAAGACCGTCATTATGGGAACGGGCCGCATGGGCTCGCTCATCCGCACCACCGCCGAAAGCATTGTCGATGCCGCCGGGCAGCCCGTTTTTGATATCGTGGCCCAGATTGGCTTCGATTTGAGCGAGCTCGAGAACGCACCGGCTGCCGATGTGATTATCGACTTCTCGAACGTCGCGACCTTCGACGCTGTCGTCGCCTATGTCGAGCGCACGGGCGCGGCGTTGGTCTCAGGCACCACAGGCTACACCCCCGAGCAGATGGACCGCCTGCGTGAGCTGGGCCAGAACACCCGCGTTATGCACTCGGGCAATTACTCCATCGGTATCGCAGCCCTGCGCCATCTGGTAGCGCAGGCTACACGCGAGCTGCCCGGCTTTGACTGCGAAATCGTCGAGACGCACCATAACCAAAAGGTCGACGCCCCCAGCGGCACTGCCAAGTTGTTGCTCGACGCCGTCGTCGAAGCCGAGCCCGAGGCAGGCTACCACCCCGTCTATGGCCGCGAGGGCATGTGCGGAGCACGCGATCCCAAGGAGATCGGCATGCACTCGCTGCGCGGTGGCACTGTCGCCGGCGTCCACGAAGTGAGTTTCTTTGGCCAGGACGAGGAGGTCACGCTCACCCACCGCGCCACGAGCCGTCAGATCTTTGTCAACGGCGCCCTGGCAGCCGCGCAGAAGCTCGTCGCCCGCGAACCCGGCTTCTATACGTTCGACCAGGTCATGTTTGCCTAACCAGGTATCAACCGAATCCACCCAAAGGAGAGATAGCGAATGAGCAACGCAGCCGAGATGGATGCCCAGGAGATTATCAATTACATCGCCACCGCGCCTAAAAAGACGCCTGTCAAGCTGTATGTGCGCGAGAAACCCGGCATGAAGGTTGCCTGGGGCGACGCACATGTCTACGGCGGCCGTCGCGGCAAGACCGTCTTTGGCGACTGGGACGAGCTCAAAGCCATCCTGGACGCCAACGCCGATTCCATCGATTACTACGACGTCGAGAATGACTGCCGCAACTCCGCCGTCCCCATGCTCGACCTTAAGGGCATCAACGCCCGCATCGAGCCGGGCGCGATCATCCGCGACCGCGTCGAGATTGGCGACCGTGCCGTCATCATGATGGGCGCCATCATCAACATCGGCTCCGTTATCGGCGAGGGTTCCATGATCGATATGGGCGCCGTGCTGGGCGGTCGCGCCACCGTGGGCAAGAACTGCCACATCGGCGCCGGCACCGTGCTGGCAGGCGTTGTGGAGCCCGCCAGCGCCACGCCCGTCATCATCGAGGACGATGTCATGATCGGCGCAAACGCCGTGGTCCTGGAAGGCGTGCACGTGGGCAAGGGTGCTGTAGTTGCCGCCG
>ENA-ORUA01002488-ORUA01002488.1-human-gut-metagenome-genome-assembly--contig:-NODE-2488-length-14188-cov-5.036157_pt1 | contig 14188 bp, 8 predicted proteins | sample MGYA00242076_ERZ509201 | MGnify/ENA primary metagenome ERZ509201 (study PRJEB26280, sample SAMEA2338863) | human gut metagenome | biome: human gut; feature: human-associated habitat; material: faeces...
TGATGGTATCCCATAGTAATATTTCTGTAGATGGAGTAATAAACCAGACTGTAGAGTTATTATATAAATACAAACAGACAGAGCTTTTAAAAAATGGAAAGATATTGCGATATGGTTATGTAAGGGATACAAAATTATCTGATAACCATGATGTCGTAGCTTATAATTATGCTTTGGACAGAAATCAGAATTTGGCAGAAAAACTGGAGTCATTAACCCTTAGTAAAGATAAATTAATCAAACAGGGTATGAAATATTCAAAGGAAATGGATACAGTTGAAAAGGAATTGAAGAAATGCCGTACTTCAATTAGAGAAAAGGAAGCTTTTTATGCTTCAAGGGCAAATATGGTTGCAACTACAGTATCTAAACTAGTTGTTGATCATGTGTTTGAAAATGTAAAATATGATTTGGTAATGTTTGATGAGGTCAGTATGGCATATGTTACACAGCTTATATGTGCAGCTATGTATTCACGGGATAAGTTTGTATGTGTTGGAGATTTTAATCAGTTGGCTCCAATTGCACAGTCAGAGGCAGCGAACTTCCTAAAAAGGGATATTTTTAGTTATTTTGGGATTATAGATGATAAGGGTAATCTTCATAATCATGAGTGGCTTGTTATGCTTGATGAGCAGCGCCGAATGTTGCCAGAAATTTCAGCTTTTCCAAATCAAAGGGTATATCATAACCTTCTTAAAAATCATGCAAGTGTAGAGAAGAAGCGTGATATATCAAAGAGGATTCCATTACCCGGAGATGTGATGAGTCTTGTTGATTTAAGTGGAACATATTGTGCTGCTTATAAAAATTCGGACAACTCACGTTTTAATATTTTAAGTGCTATTGTGTCTTTTGGATTGGCTTTAACTTCAATGGACAAAGAGAATAAGGATGCAATTGGAGTAATTACCCCTTATGCAGCTCAAGCAAGACTAATTAACGCGATGATAAAAGATAATCTTGGGGATAATTCAAAGTTAATTGCATGTGCAACTGTTCATCAGTTCCAGGGATCTCAAAGAAATACTATTATATTTGATTCAGTTGAAAGTTATCCAGGAAATCAGGCTGGGTATTTAATGAGCAAAAACGAGAACAGATCATTGGAGAGATTAATAAATGTTGCAATTACAAGAGCAGAAGGAAAGTTCATTACGGTAGCTCATTCTCGATTTTGGGAATATGCATTAGATGGTAAAAGAAATTTCTTTAAGGATTTAGTTAAATACTTAATTGAAAAATGTAGGATAATTAGTCATTTTAATGATAAATCATTTGATAAGCTTTTAGATGCACTTAACTTTGGAAGACATATTTTATATTTTAATGATGAAACGATAGTCTTAGAACGATTGATAATGGAGATAACGAAGGCAAAAAGTAATATTACGGTTTCATTACCAAGTGCTAACTTGTTAAATGGCAGTGCAGAAATACTTGAAGCGTTAGTATCAGCAAAATTAAGGGGAATATCAGTTAATTGCAAAACAAATGAATTCGAAAGGTTACCGGAAGATTGGAAGAAAATAACAGTTACATCAGAAAACTCAATTTTTCCATTAATAGCAATAGATGATAACCTAATTTGGTATGGTGTTCCAACTGCGACAACATTTTTTAAAGTAAAAAATAATCATGGTTTTAATACAGTGATGCATCCATATTTCAGGCTTTCTGGAAAACATACTATTGACATAATAAAATCACTGTCTGATATTGATATGAGATTGGTAGATGGTATAAAAAAACCATTTTACAACAATACATCTACTAACCATAATGAATCAAAAAACAATTCAGGCAATGTTTTTTCATATGTAGAAAAAAATATTACATGCAAAAAATGTGGTAAGAAGATGCAACTTACAAAGAATTATAAGAACAACGTGTTTTGCAAATGTTCCTGTGGAGAAATTGCATATTTTACAGTAGATATGGGAATGGATTACATAAGCAAATGTAGCCCTACTTGTCCTATTTGCGGTGGAGATATTGTTAAATTTGGTGTAAGCAAATATGGAATGTGGTGTAGATGTGAGAATGGTGATTTCCCGAAAATTTATGAGATATAGATCATAATCCAATTAACAGTAGTTATTTACCTGATACCCAATACCGTTGAGGGTAAGAGTTTTGAAAACCCTTACCTCCTACTCGCAATAAATCCTGCCAGCCACATGACAGTCGATGCAATAATAAATATAAGAACAAATGTATTAACCTGTTCTTTCCATCTCAATGAAAGAATAATTGCGTCGCCTATGACGGCTATGATAATTGGCAGAAGCATAAAAAGATTAACTGCATCATTATTGAATACCCTGTATGCCATATATGCAAAAGCAGCGACAAGCACAAGTGATACGACTGCCTCTATTATATGGAATAATCCGGCATATTCAATATGTGATTTATATACAACCGGAATAGCCATAGAAAAAAATATGAGATACACAAGTGAAAACCATAGTAATATGCTGTCATCTGCCATTGCATTATTTTTAGCCGTTCTGATGACAAGGGCGGCTATCAGAAATCCGTATGCTGCAAATTGTATTCCGGGGATTGTATATTCGGTATGCACCATTCCTGAGACCAGAATCACGCCAATTGTAATACATATCATCTTTGTATTAACCTGTGTTCCATCTGACACAAGTGCCTTAAGAAAATCCCTGTTAATTGTAAATAATAAAATAACTGATGCTGCAAGCGACAGAATACAGATGCCGTTTACATACCGGCTGAACCCATCTCCCCACATGGAAAGATCCTTATCTGCAAATGAACGTATGAGACTCTGAATCCTTTCGCCAAAAAGAATCAGAAAATAACCCATGATAAGCCAGTTAATTAACATCTTTTATCCTCCTACAAAGTTAAATTTGATAACATATTATATCATATAGGAATATCAATTTACCATATAAAAATATGTATTATAAGTCCTTTTTTTGGGACATCCAATATAAGATAATTATTATGGGACAGGGAAAATACAACCCTCAGGCTTCTGTCCCACATTATTTTTTAACAAATTGGAGGTAGCATTATGAAGAAAAAGTTTAGAGTAAGTAGTCTTATCAAAGGTATTGCAGTCGTATATTGCCTGATTGGATTTGTATTGTTTGTAGTTTGCATAGCAATCAGTGTGAGCCATGATATTTCACTGTATAGAAATTTTGAATCAGCAATATCTTTTTATAACTACGGAACATTGAAAACTGCAGGTATAATATGTCAGATGATTGCTATTCTTTTTAGGACAGCACTGATTTACGGATTTGGTATTATTGTAAATATGGCAGAAGAGTACCTTGACAGCCGAAAACATACGGATTAGATAACTGTGTGAATCTATGCCAATTTTGCCAGTGCCACATATAGCTGGGATATTTTATACCATGTGGCATAATCGACGGTGCCGGTAACGGGCATGTTGAAGGTCTCCTGGAATTTGCTGACGGAAGCTGCTGTGTCCTTACCGTAGATTCCGTCAACAGTAAGAGGAGGTATGTTGCTGTAGGTACGGCGGATGAGGGAAAGCTGTTCCTGAATGGTGGCGACAGGAGGACCGTATGAACCGATTTCAAGGGTGTATCCGGGATATGAGACAGGGATGCCCTCGATTATTTCGGCGGTGTTTATATATATGTCGCTGCCGTAGTAATTACGAAGAATCTGGAGTGCGGTTTTGCCGTCATCCCCAAGAGACTTGGAACCCCACTGGCTTAGACCGCTGCAGGTAGTCCTTTTGCCGTCGCAGTATTGGGTGAGGATTGGCTGTTTGACATCGGGACGGGATACATAATTTGAGAAATATTCATCAACAACATTGGAAATGGTGTCGAAAATATTACGCTTATTAATCCACTTATGGTCAAAAGCGGTAGAAGATGTAATGGTAAAATAATAACCTTTATTGCGGTACCATTCGGTGTATACACGGTTCAAGGTAAAAGAAATAATGGCAATTACATTGGCTTTGATGGTTTCCCTAGGCCATGTAGGGTATATTTCACTGCTGGCAACGTTTTTTATATAATCGGCAAATGGAACGTAGTAGTCCGTTGCGGTTGAGTCGGATGGGACACCGTCATGGACAACAATGGTTTCGGGAACCACAACACGGTCAAGAACAATTTCACCGGTGTTTTCAATGGGTTTTATCTCAGCCTCGGGAATTTTTGGAGGATAGTTGCCGATTAGTGTATTGGGACCGATATTATAATTGCCGGGAATTCCCGTAAGAATAATATTTTGGATTGATAATATTCCGGAGAAAATATTTGAACCGGTAATGGAAACCGGGGCAAAGCCCGGAGCAGAAGCTACAATATTATACATGGCGTAAGGTATGATAATGCCGGGAGTTTCGCTGAAGCTCTGAGGCGGAGCCGGCAGTTCGATTTGTTCTGTCTGACCTATGGAATTGGTTTCTACAACGTCAACAGGGTTTTCTTCATCCGTACCTTCGTAGATGCTGACGGTTGCATCAATGGGAATTCCTTCTTCATTTGTGATATTAACCTTTAAAAAGCCGGTTTCATCATTTTTATTAAGCATAATTTTAACCTTTCCGGATATTATAATTCATATTGCTGCAATGCAAAATTAATCACAAATGGCAGCATCGATGCTTACATGATATTATATGATGAAAAAAATATTTGTTGAGTACAATTTGCATCTTGAAATCAGCCGGATTTTATGGTAAAATTTCTACAATTTGAAGAAAAAAAGCGCTATCAGTATGTTTAGTTGTTTTTTTTTTGCCTAAATAAATAATACATGTGAAAGGTTTGAAGGTGTGAAGATGAAAGCATTTTTGATTCTAAGTGACGGAAATGTCTTTGAAGGTACAAGCATTGGAGCTGAGAGAGAAGTAATCAGTGAAATTGTTTTTAATACCTCAATGACAGGATATTTAGAGGTTCTTACAGATCCATCATATGCCGGACAGGCAGTAGTTATGACATATCCATTAATTGGCAATTATGGTATTTGCCATGCTGATGAGGAATCAGGCAGACCATGGCCTGACGGTTTTATTGTCCGAGAACTTTCACGTGTTCCAAGTAACTTCCGTAGTGAAGATTCTATACAAAATTTTCTTAAAGAAAATAACATTCCGGGTATTGCAGGTATTGATACCCGTGCTCTTACCAAGATTCTCAGGGAAAAGGGTACTATGAACGGAATGATTACCACCAATGAGAATTATAATCTTGATGAGATTCTCCCTAAATTAAAAGAATATACCACAGGCAAGGTTGTTGAAAAAGTAACCTGTGAAGAGAAATATGTACTTCCCGGTGATGGATTTAAGGTTGCACTTATGGATTTCGGTGCCAAGAGAAATATTGCAAGATCTCTTAATAAGAGAGGCTGTGAGGTAACTGTTTATCCTGCTTTAACCACAGCGGAAGAAATCCTTGCAGCTAATCCTGACGGAATAATGCTTTCCAATGGTCCTGGAGACCCTAAGGAATGTGTTTCTATTATTAAGGAAATCAAGAAATTATATGATTCAGATGTTCCTGTTTTTGCAATTTGTCTCGGACATCAGCTTATGGCACTTGCCACAGGTGCTGATACACATAAGATGAAATACGGACACAGAGGAGCTAATCATCCGGTTAAGGATCTTCAGACCGGTAAGGTATATATCTCATCACAGAACCACGGATATGTTGTTGATATGGATACACTTGATGATAAGATTGCAAGACCTGCATTTATCAATGTTAATGACAAGACCAATGAAGGTCTTGAATATGTAGGCAAGAACATCTTTACAGTCCAGTTCCATCCGGAAGCCTGTGCAGGCCCTAAGGATTCGGATTATCTTTTTGACAGATTCATGAATATGATGAAGAAAGGCAGGGATTAATTATGCCAAAGAATAAAGACATAAAAAAAGTATTAGTAATCGGTTCAGGCCCTATCGTAATCGGTCAGGCTGCCGAATTTGACTATGCGGGAACACAGGCATGTCGTTCTCTTAAAGAAGAAGGCATGGAGGTTGTTCTTGTGAACTCTAATCCTGCCACAATTATGACTGATAAAAATATTGCTGATGAAGTCTACATTGAGCCATTGACAGTCCACTCACTTGAGCAGATTATTCTCAAGGAGAAACCGGACAGTATTCTTCCAACACTTGGTGGACAGGCAGGTCTTAACCTTGCAATGGAAATTGCCGAGACAGGTTTCCTTGAAGAACATAATGTTAAATTAATCGGTACAACTGCGGAGACAATCAAGAAAGCAGAAGACAGACTTGAATTTAAGACAACAATGGAAAAAATCGGAGAGCCTTGTGCGCCTTCTCTTGTTGTTGAGAATGTTGAAGACGGAATTGCTTTTGCCAATCAGATTGGTTACCCTGTTGTTCTCCGCCCTGCATATACACTCGGTGGAAGCGGCGGTGGTATCGCTAAGAATGAAGAAGAACTTATCGACATTCTTTCCAATGGTTTAAGATTAAGCCGTGTAGGCCAGGTACTTGTTGAAAGATGTATCGCTGGCTGGAAGGAAATCGAATACGAAGTGATGCGTGATGCCAACGGAACCTGTATTACAGTATGTAATATGGAAAATATTGACCCTGTCGGAGTACACACAGGTGACAGTATTGTAGTTGCACCTTCACAGACACTGTCTGATAAGGAATACCAGATGCTTCGTTCATCAGCTCTTAATATTATTGACGAACTTAAAATAACAGGCGGATGTAATGTACAGTTTGCACTTCATCCAACAAGTTTTGAATATTGCGTTATCGAAGTTAATCCTCGTGTAAGCCGTTCATCAGCCCTTGCTTCCAAAGCAACAGGTTATCCTATTGCCAAGGTTGCGGCTAAGATAGCACTTGGATATAACCTTGATGAGATACCTAATGCAATTACACATAAGACATTTGCAAGTTTTGAGCCTGCTCTTGACTATTGCGTAGTTAAGATTCCAAGACTTCCTTTTGATAAATTTATTACTGCTTCAAGAAAGCTTACGACACAGATGAAGGCAACCGGTGAGGTCATGAGTATCTGCACTAACTTTGAAGGCGCACTTATGAAGGCTATCCGTTCACTTGAACAGCACGTTGATTCGCTTATGAACGATGATTACTCATCATATTCTGATGATGACATTATAGAACTTCTTCACAACATTGATGATAAGCGTATGTATGTTGTTGCAGAGGCTTTAAGAAGAGGCATTTCTTACGATACAATCCATGATATTACCATGATTGATAAGTGGTTTATCGATAAATTCCACATTATCGTTGAGATGGAAAACCGCCTCAAGACAGAGGAACTTACCAAAGAACTTCTTGCTGAAGCAAAGAGAATTGAATTCCCTGACGTTGTTATCGGCAGACTTACAGGCAGGACAGAAAAAGAAATTAAGGCTTTAAGGGATGAATATGGTATTCATGCGGCATTTAAGATGGTTGATACCTGTGCTGCCGAATTTGAGGCTTCAACACCTTACTACTATTCATGCTATAGCTCAGAAAATGAAGTTATTGAGACTAAGCCTGAGAAAAAAGTCCTCGTACTCGGTTCAGGTCCTATAAGAATCGGACAGGGTATCGAATTTGACTATTGTTCGGTTCACAGTACATGGGCATTCAAGGCTGAAGGATATGAGACAATCATTATCAATAATAACCCTGAAACAGTAAGTACCGACTTTGATATAGCTGACAAACTTTATTTTGAACCATTGACACCTGAGGATGTTGAAAGCATTGTTGAACTTGAACATCCGGACGGAGCTGTTGTACAGTTCGGTGGACAGACAGCCATTAAGCTCACAAAAGCATTAATGGAAATGGGCGTTCCAATCCTCGGTACAAGTGCAGAAGATGTTGATGCGGCAGAAGACAGAGAGCTTTTTGATGAGATTCTTGAACAGACAGGAATTCCAAGAGCAGCAGGAAAGACAGTTTTTACTACAGAAGAAGCTCTTGAGGCAGCTAATGAATTAGGTTATCCTGTTCTTGTAAGACCTTCATATGTCCTTGGCGGACAGGGTATGCAGATTGCCATAAGCGACAAAGATATTGTTGAATTTATGGAAATCATTAACAGACAGGTTCAGGAACATCCAATCCTTGTTGATAAATACCTTATGGGTAAGGAAATTGAAGTTGATGCCGTTTGTGACGGAGAAGATATTTTAATCCCCGGTATTATGGAGCATATTGAAAGAGCCGGTATCCATTCGGGAGACAGTATTTCAGTATATCCTGCCCAGAGTATTTCACAGAAAATTGTGGATATGCTTGAAGATTATACAATTAAGCTTGCAAGAGCTTTACATGTAAAAGGTCTTATTAATATCCAGTTTATTGTATACAATGACCAGGTATATGTAATAGAGGTTAATCCACGTTCTTCAAGAACTGTTCCATATATAAGCAAAGTTACAGGTATTCCTATTGTAAAACTTGCTACACAGGTTATTATCGGTAATACAATCAAAGGTCTTGGCTATACACCCGGACTTCAGAAGAAAGCAGACTACATTGCTATCAAGATGCCTGTATTCTCATTTGAAAAGATTCGCGGCGCTGATATCAGCCTTGGACCGGAAATGAAATCGACAGGTGAATGTCTTGGTATAGCAAAAGATTTTAACGAAGCATTATACAAAGCCTTTGTAGGTGCAGGCGTTAATCTTCCAAAACATAAACAGATGATTATGACAGTTAATGACCATGAGCAGAAAGATGCTCTTTCGGTTGCAAAACGTTTTGCAGCTCTTGGATATACAATTTATGCGACAAGAGGTACAGCACGTTATTTCAATGAAAACGGCGTTGAGGCAATTAAGATCAATAAGGTTGAACAGGAATCACCAACACTTCTTGACCTTATTCTTGACCACAAGATTGACCTTGTTATCGATATACCTGAGAACGGTATTGAAAAGAGCCACGATGGTTTCATTATCAGAAGACATGCAATCGAGACCGGTGTAAACGTTCTTACATCACTTGATACAGCCAATGCATTGCTTACAAGTCTTGAATGTCAGGCAACACAGTCAATGACACCGATTGATATAGCAACAATTTAATTGTTATGGAATAATTAAGAATTTCTAATGACAGCTATGAGTTTATCTGGGATTTCCGGAATCCTCTCATAGCTGTTTTAACGTTAAAATTTCTTTACAACCGTAAATATGAAAAGTATAATGGAACATAACCAACGGAGGAATAATTTTTATGAAAAAAATATTAGACCAGATTACAGAAATAGTCGGAAATGCTTTTAAACAATGCGGCTATGATGATAAATACGGAAAGACAGGAATATCCAACAGACCTGATTTATGTGAATATCAGTGCAACGGAGCAATGGCAGCGGCAAAGGAATATAAGAAAGCACCATTTATGATTGGTGATGAAGTGGTTGCAATTTTACAGGACAACAGTGCCTTTGAGAAGGTTGAATGTATCAAACCGGGCTTTATCAACATGGTAATGAGTGCCGATTTTATAGGTGGTTATGTTCGTGCCATGGCTTTGGAAGATAAGTTTGGATGCGACTGTGAACCTAAGGATGAGACGGTATTTGTTGATTACGGCGGAGCCAATGTAGCCAAACCTCTTCATATCGGACATCTTCGTTCGGCAGTAATCGGCGAAAGTGTAAAAAGAATCTGCAAATTTGCAGGTTATAAGACAATAGGTGATGTTCATCTTGGCGACTGGGGTCTCCAGATGGGACTTATTATTACAGAACTCAAAGAACGTAAACCGGATTTACCATATTTTGATGATAATTTCACAGGTGAATATCCGACGGAAGCACCTTTTACAATATCAGAACTTGAGGAAATTTATCCATGTGCCAGCGGCAAATCAAAAGAAGATGCCGAATATAAGAAATCGGCTCAGAATGCCACATATCTTTTACAGAACGGTCACAGAGGATACACAGCCCTCTGGAAACACATTATCAATGTGTCGGTTGCTGATTTGAAAAAAAATTATGACAACCTTAATGTCCATTTCGATTTATGGAAGGGTGAAAGTGATGCCCAGCCATATATTGCTGATATGGTTAAGGATATGGTAGACAGGGGGATAGCCCATGAAAGCCAGGGTGCCATTGTTGTAGACATAGCTGAGGAAAATGACAGCAGGGAGCTTCCTCCATGTATCATCCAGAAATCGGACGGAGCAGCCAATTACGAGACCTCCGACCTTGCGACACTTATCGAGAGGGAAAAATTATATGCACCTAAGTCATACATTTACCTTGCGGATAAGAGACAGGAACTTCACTATACACAGTTTTTCCGTGTGGCAAGAAAAGCAGGAATCGTATCTCCTGATACAGAACTTAAGTTCATCGGTTTCGGTACGATGAACGGCAGTGACGGCAAACCTTTCAAGACAAGACAGGGTGGTGTACTGCGTCTTGAATACCTCATAAAAGAAATTGAAGACAAGGTATACGAAAAAATCATGGCTAACCGTACCGTGGATGAGAGTGAAGCCAGAAATACAGCTAAGATGGTAGGACTTGCCGCATTAAAATATGGTGATTTGTCCAATCAGGCATCTAAGGATTATGTATTTGATATTGATCGTTTCACCTCTTTTGAGGGAGACACAGGTCCATATATCCTTTACACAATTGTACGAATTAAATCTATTCTTAAAAAATATGAAAATGCAGGAGGCATGGTGTCAGGTATCCATACTGCTAACCCTGAGAGCGAGAGCGAACGTTCACTTATGCTTGTGCTCACAGGCATGCAGGATATGATTAAGACAGCATATGAAGAAAGTGCACCTCACAAAATTTGTAAATTCATATATGATCTTTCCAATGCTTTTAACCATTTTTATCATGAAACAAAGATTCTTTCAGAAGAAGATGAAAATAAAAAGAAAGGTTATATTGCACTCATAAAACTTACAAAAGATGTGTTAGAGACATGTGTTGACTTGCTTGGTATCGAAGCACCGGAGAGAATGTAATGTCAAAAACAAAGGATTTAACAACAGGAAAACCAATCAGCCTTATGATAAAATATGCAATCCCTGTGCTGATTGGCAATCTTGTACAGCAGATATATAATTTTGCCGACACAATTATTGTCGGACAATGTCTTGGAAACAGTACATTGGCTGCCGTAGGTAATACCGGGTCAATGTTTTTCCTTGTCAATGGGTTTGTTATAGGAATAACAAGCGGTTTTTCGGTCCATATAGCACAATGCTTTGGGGCAAAAGATTATGACAGGATGCGTAATTCCGTATGTAATGCCATTATGTTGTGGACCGGAATCACATTGTTTATCACTTTACTTTCGGTGCTGATAACCAAGCCGGTTCTAAGGCTTATTAACACACCGGACGGTATTTTTGATATGTCCTATAATTATATCGTTATTATTTTTGCAGGAATAGCTGCACCTATGCTATACAATGCCGTTTCGTGTATACTAAGGGCTCTTGGTGACAGCAAAACCCCACTTTATTTCCTGATTTTTTCAGCACTCCTTAACATTGGTCTGGATTTGCTTTTTATAGTCGTATTTAATTGGGGCGTTGCAGGTGCCGCCATTGCTACAGTGCTTGCACAGCTTGTTGCCGGAATTGCGTGTATCGTATATATTTCCGTTAAGTTCCCTGTTCTTCATATAAAGAAAGAAGATTTTAAAATTAATCCGGGAATTATAAAGACGCACCTTACCATAGGACTTCCGATGGCGTTCCAGTTTTCGGTTACGGCAATCGGAACAATCATCCTACAGGGTGCCGTAAATGTATTTGGCGAGAATTACATTGCCGCTTTTACGGCTTCCAGTAAAACGGAACAGCTTATCATGCAGTTTGGCATATCGGGTGGCGTAACAGTTGCAAATTTTGTCGGTCAGAATGTAGGTGCCGGCAGATATGACAGGATTAAAAACGGAATATTGAAATGGAGTCTTTTTACGGTTGGAAGCGCAGTTTTATGTATGGGTGTTATTTTCATTTTCGGCAGACCAATCAGCCGGCTTTTCATAAAAGGCGGGGATGAATTAATACTTTCCTATGCGATGACTTATCTCCATATTTCAATGTTTTTCTATATCCCATTGTTCCAGATTTTTATTTTCAGAAATGCTCTTCAGGCAATGGGTAAGACAACAATGCCGTTACTTGCGGGATTTTTTGAACTTGGAGCTAGGTCTATAGTCGCATACACGCTTCCAAAAGCGATAGGTTTTTCCGGTGTATGTTTTGCCGGTCCGGTTGCATGGGTATGTGCTGCCGTACCGCTTATTATTACTTATATAATTTATATGAAAAAATTTAAGAAAAAAGGGTATTTTAATACTCAATTTAGTTGACAAATACCCCCTAAAAATCCGATAATAGAGGTAGCTTAATATTGAGACTATTTGAACGGAGAGGGTCAGACATGAAAGATAAAGACAAACATGGATTTGGTACTTTCGGTGCCATAGTATTAGGAGTTACGGCAGTTGCAACAGCAATTGTGGCAGTCAGCAAGAGCAAGAAGAAAAAGCAGAGTTTAAACAGTTTCCTGAAGGATGAACTTGTCAAACTTCCGCTTTTTAGTAAGAACGAATCCCACCACGCTAAGAAAAGCGCAGCAGACGAGGACGACATTTTTGTGGATGAGGACAACGAACCACAGAATGACAAAGCCACATCTTTTTACGATGAAGACATTTCTTACGAAGAAGATGAGGAATTCCAGTCAGTATCCAAGGCAAAGCCTATCGTGGATTTCAAGCCAAAGCACGAATCAGCCGAGGAGCCGGAAACAGCAGAGGCACAGGAAACAGCCGAGGAGCCAGAAACAGCCGAGGAGCCAGAAACAGCCGAGGCGCAGGAAACAGCCGAGGAGCATGAATCAGCCGAGGAGCCGGAAACAGCAGAGGCACAGGATGTAACTGAGGAGCCGGAAACAGCAGATGTGCAGGATGTAGCTGAGGAGTCGGAAGCAGCGGGTGTGCAGGATGTAGCCGGGGAGCCGGAAGCAGAACCTGATGATGCGTTTGTATTTGAGTCAGTGGTTGTTGGCAGGGAGTCAGTTAAAGACGAGCCTGTTGATATATCTGATAGGAAACTTGACAGGGAATTTATTGCAGAACCGGTTGATGCAGAACCGGTGAGAGATAATTTTGTATTAAATGATGAAGATTTTTCGGATGAAGTTCAAGAAATAGAAATCGATGATGTTACCGCTGAACCGGCAGTAGAAAAGGTTACAGAGCCTGAAAAAGAAGATGGTCCGGTATCAGCAGGTAAATATGATGATGTTAGTTCAGAAGTAGAAACCGCAAAAGAAGCTTTTGCATCAACGGTTGAAACACCTGTAAGAGAAACTTTTTCCGACGTGGAATTTTTTGATGAAGAAGAAGACACTGAAGAAGGCCTCCGCAACAACGAGTCATATTATGATTGGACTTATAATGTTGATGAGCATTACAGTGTAATAACTGATGGCACATGGGTATATTGTAAGTCAGATGATGTCCTCACAAGCGATTCTATCAACAAAAAAGGCGAAAGAGAGACAATCGATATAGCCGATACTTTTAAAAACAGAATTAAGACAAAGGGATATTGCCTGTTGAAGTATATCGGAACTGACAGGGAGGTTATCGTACCTGATACTATCAATGGCAAACCGGTTGTAGCTGCACTTAACACATTTAGAAGCAATCAGATTGTTAAAAAAGTCATTCTCCCATCAACGATGCAGGGCTTGAGAAGGACTTTCTATAGCTGCTATCATCTTGACAGCATTACTTTTGCACCGGGAACCAATCTGGTATACGAATTGGATGCAATCATGTGTGGTAACAATGATATGGACAGCAATACAGAGGCAACAACGGTATACTGTTCACACGCAATCGCTGAATATATAAAAGGTCACTACAGATTGGGATGTCCTGTTACATTTGTTGAAAAATAATAGTAAATCACAGAACTTTGGTTACGCATAGTTAAAAAGTGTAACCAAAGTTTTTTTATTGCAATAAAGCGTGTGGGATGTGGGATGCAACACCCGTGCACCCACGCCCCGCCGGATGTAAATCTCTACCCAAACAGCGAAAAACAGCCGAAAAGGGTAGAGAATCCAGTAGCCGCCGGTTGAAAATCTCTACCCAAATCGGGGAAATCGGC
>ENA-ORUA01002527-ORUA01002527.1-human-gut-metagenome-genome-assembly--contig:-NODE-2527-length-14001-cov-3.829270_pt1 | contig 14001 bp, 11 predicted proteins | sample MGYA00242076_ERZ509201 | MGnify/ENA primary metagenome ERZ509201 (study PRJEB26280, sample SAMEA2338863) | human gut metagenome | biome: human gut; feature: human-associated habitat; material: faeces...
GCCGTGCCGCCCGATTGTGGAAAATACCCCGTTATCTCGTCGTAGCGCGCACGGCCGAAAGCGCACATGACATATTGCATACGGCCGACGAAGAAGGGTAAAAAACATCTCTATAAGAGTGTTTTCCCCGCAAATTCATTATCTTTGCCGATATTTCCGTGAAAATAAAGCGCATTCGATAGGAAGCGAAACCGTTTTTTTCCGCTCCTCTCCCGCTCCATTTTTACAACGGGCAAAAAAATTAACTTTAAAAATAAAATAGTACTTCGATGAATTTCGTAGAAGAATTGGAATGGCGCGGCATGGTACACACCTTGATGCCGGGCACGAAAGAACTCCTCGAAAAGGAGATGGTTACCGCTTATCTGGGTATCGACCCCACGGCCGATTCGCTGCACATCGGACACCTCTGCGGAGTGATGATGCTGCGGCATTTCCAACGTTGCGGACATAAACCCATCGCATTGATAGGCGGTGCCACCGGCATGATCGGCGACCCGTCGGGCAAATCGCAAGAACGAAACCTGCTCGACGAAGAATCTTTACGCCACAACCAAGCTTGTATCAAAAAACAGTTAAGCAAGTTTCTCGACTTCGAATCGGACACACCCAACCGGGCCGAACTGGTCAACAATTATGACTGGATCAAGGATTTTTCATTCCTCGATTTTGCCCGTACGGTGGGAAAACACATTACCGTCAACTACATGATGGCAAAGGAATCGGTGCAAAAACGCCTCAACGGAGAAGCGCGCGACGGCCTTTCGTTTACCGAATTCACCTATCAATTACTACAAGGCTACGATTTCCTGCATCTTTACGAAACCAAAAATTGCAAACTGCAACTGGGAGGTTCAGACCAATGGGGCAATATCACCACAGGGGCAGAACTGGTACGCCGTACCAACGGCGGAGAGGTCTATGCTCTCACCTGCCCGCTCATCACCAAGGCCGACGGTACGAAATTCGGCAAGACCGAGAGCGGCAACGTATGGCTCGATGCGCGCTATACCTCGCCCTACAAGTTCTACCAGTTCTGGCTCAACGTCAGCGACGAGGACGCCAAGCGCTACATCAAGATCTTCACGCTGCTCGATAAACAGACCATCGACGACCTGATCGCCGAACACGACGCAGCCCCTCACCTGCGAATCCTGCAAAAACGGCTGGCGCAGGAGGTTACCGTGATGATCCACTCTCAGGAGGAGTACGAAAAAGCGGTCGAGGCATCGAACATTCTCTTCGGCGGGGCTACCTCCGAAGCGCTTCGCAAACTCGACGAACAGACCCTGCTGCAGGTTTTCGAAGGAGTCCCGCAATACAAAATCGCCCGTGCGGAACTGATCGGGCTGCCCTTCATCGAGCTGTGCGCCGAGCGGAGCGATATCTTCCCCTCGAAGGGCGAATGCCGCAAGATGGTACAGGCCGGCGGCGTGAGCCTCAACAAGGAGAAGGTGGCCGACCCCATGCGTGCAATCGCCGAAAGCGACCTGATCGACGGGAAATACCTGCTCGTACAGAAAGGCAAGAAAAACTACTACCTGGTAATCGCCGAATAAGATGGAATACCGTATCGTTTTGAACCGGATGGAGTTCCGGGCTTTCCACGGCTGTTACGACCTGGAACAGCAAGTGGGCAACCGCTTCACGGTCGATCTGGAGATCACGGCCGAGCTGGGGGAAGTGGCGAGCGAGGACTGCGTGGAAAAAGCGGTCAATTACCTGTTGGTTTACGAAACCGTACGCGAACAGATGCGCGTCACCCAGCGCACGATCGAACGCGTGTCGATGAACATCATGGATGCCCTCTATGCCCGGTTTCCGCAAATCCGCCATATCCGCTGTACGGTTTCGAAGCTGGCGCCCCCGCTGGGCGGGAAGCTCGAAAAAGTGAGCGTCGTGCTGGAGAAATAAACCACACTGCGACAACGAATAAAGCGAGAGGAATCGATTCCTCTCGCTTTATTTTTCTTCCCGACGGAATAATCACAACCGCTCGAAAACGATCCGTCCGTAATACTTTACCGAGCCTGCTTCTGTTGCGAGAACCTTCCACACCATTCGCCGCTCGCAAATTTCCGACACCGTAAGCCGTGCCGGAATAAATCCGTAATCCACAGTTATCCGTCTTCCTGTCAGACTCCAGGCAAAATGCTCCCCGTTATCGGCCACACCCCGTCCATCGTGTTCGAAAGTCATAATCCCCAAAGCATGGGCACATCACAGGCTCCATCGTCGTCCGAATCATCCCAATCGTAATCCGGCTCCTCGACCGCACGCCACCTACCCAAGATATTTTCGGCATCGATCGCTTCCTCCCGGATGCCCTTGTCACATGCGAAAAGTGCCAACGAGAGCAAAGCAAACAATGTAACAAGACACAGATAAAATCTTCGCCCCCTCTATAATACAGACAATAAATAACGTCCGATCGACAAATTCTTCGAAGGGGTCTGAAATTCCCCCGTCGTTCTTCTTTGCGTTACGCCACCGAGCAGGGGATTCCCAGCGCCTCGACCCGGGCAGCGATCGCCTGCAAATCTTCGCGGGGGACTTTCTGCAAGGTTTTGCACGGAGTGTCGCGGTCGAGCGAATAGACCATCACCTGACGGGGCCGGATCTCTTCGACCAGCTTCAACCAGGCCGCGACCTCCCGCTCGGTCGTGTTGTCCACCGTACGGCCCTCGCACTCGCCCCGCAGGAACATCGTCTGCAGGATCATCTGCCCGTCGAACAGTTTCATGTTCTTCACCACCTCGGCCACCGAATAGGTCCCGCACGGGTTATTGATGAGCCGAACCGTATCGTCGAAAGCGGAATCGAGTTTCAGGATGTTGTTATCGACCCGGCGCAAGGCCCGGCGCACGCTCTCGCGGCCGATCTGCGTCGCATTGCTCAACACCGAAATCCGCGCCGAAGGGCAAATTTCGTCCCGCAAGACGATCGTATCGTCGATGATCGCCTCGAAATCGGGGTGCATCGTCGGCTCGCCGTTACCGGCGAAAGTAATCACGTCGGGAGGCGTACCTTCGGAAACCATCTGACGCAAGGTCGCTCCGAGCATGGTACGCACGTCCTCGCGCGAATTGAACCGGCGGGCGCCCGGATGTTCGGCATTCCAGCCGCATTCGCAATAAATGCAATCGAAGCTACACAACTTCGATTGAGTGGGTAACAGATTGACACCCAATGACAGACCCAATCTGCGGGAATGGATCGGGCCGAAAATAATATCGCTATACAGTGCAGTCATATTGACAAAATTAGAAAATATTCTCTTCTTTGCACAAATATTGCTCCCTTTTTATACGTTAATAGAAAAACGGCATGCAACGGGACCTCCGAAAAACGAATTCGGTCCGAATCGGGAACACGATCGGCCCAAGGCCCCGACGCATGAATCGTCCAACCGAAAACCAATGAAACGACACCTTATGAAGCATAAATTCGGCTTACTTCCCAAAGTGCTCCTGGCTATCGCGCTGGGCATCGTATTCGGCCTCTTCGTTCCCGAGTGGTTCACCCGAATCGCATTGACCTTCAACAACATTTTCGGCAATTTTCTGAACTTCGTCATCCCGCTGCTGATCCTGGGCCTCGTGGCTCCGGGCATCGCCGACCTGGGCAGCAAGGCAGGACGGCTGCTGGTAATCACCGCAGCCCTGGCCTATGCCTTTACCCTGTTTTCGGGATTCGGAACTTTCTTCACAAGCCTCGGGGTCTTACCCCGGCTGCTAGGCGGCACGGAGATGAGCGCCCCGGGAGAAACCGCCGCAACACCCCTGCAACCGTTCTTCACGGTCGAAATGCCCCCGTTGATGGGCGTGATGACCGCCCTCATTCTCGCCTTCGTGCTGGGACTGGGCATGGCTTACATCCACAGCGACAAGCTCAAGGGCATGATGGATGATTTCAAACTCATCATCGAGCGCGTCATCTCGAAGGTCATCATCCCGCTGCTGCCCTTCTACATCTTCGGCATCTTCCTCTCGATGACTCAGTCGGGGCAGGTATCGGGTATTCTGGGCATTTTCCTCAAGTTGATCGTGATTATCTTCGTGATGACGGTCGTCCTGCTGCTGATCCAGTTCTCGATCGCAGGCCTCGTGGCAAGGCAGAATCCGTTGAAGATGCTCCGCACGATGATGACCGCCTACATGACGGCCCTCGGTACGCAATCGTCGGCAGCCACGATCCCCGTGACGCTGGCACAGACGGTCAAAATCGGCGTCCGCCCCGAAGTGGCGGGATTCGTCGTCCCGCTCTGCGCCACGATCCACCTCTCGGGTTCGATGATGAAGATCGTCGCCTGCTCGCTCGCGGTGATGATGCTCTCCGGACTGGACGTTTCGATGGGCACCTACTCGGGTTTCATCCTGCTGCTGGGCATTACGATGATCGCCGCACCGGGCGTACCGGGCGGAGCCATCATGGCTGCGATCGGATTGCTGGAGTCGATGCTCGGGTTCGACGAAAATATGATCGGACTGATGATCGCCACCTACATTGCCATGGACAGTTTCGGTACGGCGACCAACGTAACGGGCGTGCGATCGCGGTGATCGTAAACGCCATCGACAGCCGAATGATTCGCCGGGAAAAACGATAAACCTACTGTTAATATTTTCACATTCGAAAAAAATCTTTAACTTTGCGAGCATCGTTCATAAACGAACAACCGCTGTCAAGTGAAATAAGAGGATTAATTTAAATCAATAATTATGGCTAAAATCAATTTGAAACAGTACGGCATCACGGGTACTACGGAAGTAATCTACAACCCGTCGTACGACGAACTCTACCGCGAGGAGACCCGCAAGGGCCTGCGCGGTTATGAAAAGGGTCAGGTAACCGAAATGGGTGCCGTGAACGTGATGACCGGCGTTTACACGGGTCGTTCCCCGAAAGACAAGTTCTTCGTCATGGACGAAACCACCAAAGATACTATTTGGTGGACCTCGCCCGAATACAAGAACGACAACAAACCGGTGACGAAGAAGACCTGGAAGGAGCTGAAAAAGATCGCTGTCGAAGAGTTGTCGAACAAGAAGCTCTTCGTCGTGGACACGTTCTGCGGAGCCAACGAGAACACCCGTCTGAAGATCCGCTTCATCATGGAGGTCGCCTGGCAGGCGCATTTCGTGAAAAACATGTTCATCCGCCCGACGGACGAGGAGCTGGAGAAGTACGGCGAACCCGATTTCGTGGTGCTGAACGCCTCGAAAGCCAAAGTCAAGAACTACAAGGAACTCGGACTCAACTCGGAAACGGCGGTCGTGTTCAACCTCACCGAAAAAATGCAGGTAATCATCAACACCTGGTACGGCGGCGAAATGAAGAAGGGTATGTTCTCCTACATGAACTACCTGCTGCCGCTGAAGGGCATCGCGTCGATGCACTGCTCGGCCAACACCGACAAGGAGGGCAAGAACACCGCCATCTTCTTCGGTCTGTCGGGAACGGGCAAAACCACCCTTTCGACCGACCCGAAGCGCGAGCTGATCGGCGACGACGAGCACGGTTGGGACGACGACGGCGTCTTCAACTTCGAGGGCGGATGCTATGCCAAAGTCATCAACCTCTCGAAAGAGAACGAGCCCGATATCTGGAACGCGATCCGCCCCAACGCCCTGCTGGAGAACGTTACGGTGGACAAGAAAGGTAAGATCGACTTCGCGGACAAGTCCGTGACGGAGAACACCCGCGTATCGTACCCGATCTTCCACATCGACAATATCGTGAAGCCCGTATCGAAGGCCCCGGCTGCCAAGAAGGTGATCTTCCTTTCGGCCGACGCCTTCGGCGTACTGCCCCCGGTTTCGATCCTGACGCCGGAACAGACCAAATACTACTTCCTCTCGGGCTTCACCGCCAAGTTGGCCGGTACCGAGCGCGGTATCACCGAGCCGACGCCGACCTTCTCGGCTTGCTTCGGTGCGGCGTTCCTCTCGCTGCATCCGACCAAGTACGGTGAGGAATTGGTAAAACGCATGAAGCAATCGGGCGCTACGGCTTACCTCGTCAATACGGGCTGGAACGGTACGGGCAAACGAATCTCGATCAAAGATACGCGCGGCATCATCGACGCCATCCTGGACGGTTCGATCGACAAGGCCCCGACCAAGACGCTGCCGGTATTCGATTTCAAGATCCCGACTGCACTTCCGGGCGTGGATCCCAAGATTCTCGATCCGCGCGACACGTACAAGAACGCGAAGGAGTGGGACGAGAAGGCGGCAGATCTGGCCGGTCGTTTCATCAAGAACTTCGAGAAGTTCACCGGCAACGCCGAAGGCAAGAAACTCGTAGCTGCAGGTCCGCACCTCAAATAAGACGACGAGCCGACAAGCTATTTTCACAAAGAGAACGGTCCGGGGCTAACGCCCGGACCGTTCTCTTTGTCGCTCGACCGCACGATCACTCCTTCGGCAACCTATATTCGGACAGCCCTGCCCTACAAGCGGTATCGTGGAACACTATTTGCAACACCTTCTTATAATCAATCCATTATATTATGAAAAAAGTAATCCACAGAGCCGGCACACGAGGTCATTCCGACCACGGTTGGCTCGACAGCTACCATACGTTCAGTTTTGCTGACTACCACGATCCCGAGCGCATCCATTTCGGCGCATTGCGCGTACTCAACGACGATACCGTAGCCGGAGGAGAGGGTTTCGGCGCACATCCCCACGACAACATGGAGATCGTTTCCATCCCGCTCGAGGGCGAACTACGACATCAGGACAGCATGGGACATACTTCGGTGCTGCGCACCGGGGAAATCCAGGTAATGACGGCCGGAACGGGAATCATCCACAGCGAATTCAACAACAGCCCCGACCGTCCCGTCAAATTCCTCCAGATATGGGTATTCCCGGATCGACGCGGACTTCCGACCCGTTACGAGGAGATCACGCTCGCTCCGGCACGCACCAATGAGCTGCGCACGATCGTGGCTCCCGAAGGCAATGGTTCCGAGCATACGGCTTGGATTCATCAGTCGGCCTGGTTCCACACCCTGAACCTGGAGAAAGATACCTATGAATACGCCATGCGCCGGGAAGGAAACGGTCTTTACGTCTTCGTCCTCGAAGGCGACGTAACGGTCGAGAACGAAAAGCTGGCCTCCCGGGACGGCATGGGCATTTGGGAGCAGAACGACATCACCCTCCATACGGACGGGAAAGCCAGCCTGCTTCTGATCGAGGTACCGATGCGGTAATTACCCCAACCTTTCCCAAGAAAAATAGCGGCACTTCTTGGTGCCGCTATTTTTTAATTCATCCGCCCATTCGGATCAGAAAAACTTGACTTCCCGGCCTTCGATAGCCGTAAGCAGATTATTGGCCGCCGACGAAGCTCCGATACGGAACAATTCGGGCGTAAGCCACTCCTTACCCAGAATCTCCTCGACGATCGTATAATACAATGCAGCATCTTCGGCACTCCGGACACCGCCGGCCGGCTTGAAGCCCACCTTACGTCCCGTTTTCCGATAGTAATCCCGGATCGCCTGGCACATCACCACAGCCGCTTCGGGCGTGGCAGACACGTCGATCTTGCCGGTCGAAGTCTTGACGAAATCGGCCCCGGCGAACATCGAAAGCAACGAAGCCTTGCGGATCAGATCGGGGGTTTTCAAAGCTCCGGACTCGATAATGACCTTTAACACGACCTCGGGACTCATCTCGGTACGAATCACCTCGACCTCGTTAGCGACCTCGTCGTAATGCCCCTCCAACATCTTACCCACGTTCAAGACGATATCGATCTCGTCGGCTCCGTTCTCGACGGCCATAGCCACTTCGAGAACCTTCACCTCGAGAAACGTCTGCGAAGAAGGAAATCCGCCCGCAACGCTCGTGATACGCATATCCGTACCATCGACCACCACACCGACCGTTTCGACGAACGGCGGATAGATGCAAATCGACGCCACATTGGGAAGATGAGGGAACTGTTGGTAAAACTTGACGGCTTTGCCGGCAAATTCCGTAACCGACTCCACGGAGTCCGTACACGACAGCGTAGTTAAATCCACCGCCGAATAACAGAGTTTGTAAACTTCCGGAGTATGGTTTCGTACCGCAGCTTTGCGGATACGATCCACTTCCTCGGCCACCTGCGCCTCGCTCATAGCCGACGCATATTCTTTCAAATGATTCGCGTATTCCATAATTTTCTATTATTTACACAAGCGGTTCGCCTTCAAAGCGCAATAAAAATAAATATCGAAGTTCCCGTTCCGCAATTCCCTTTACAAGATTACACAGACCGCGTGCAAAAAATTCATTCCGCCGAAAGCAAATCCCTCGTTCGGGATAGCCCTTCAACAAATCGGCTTGCACCGAAACCGATCAAAACCTGGCAAAAACAAGTAAATACGGCCGAACTCAACGCTCTTTCGACAAAAATAATAAAATTTTAGATCTTTTCCGTATTTCTTTCGATATCCTGTATGATATTGCAAATATCGTGCAGATCCTGTCCAGCCGACGTCCATAAAAATAAAAAGTGATGTCTCGGAATCCTTGTTGGGATCCAAATTCGGAACTGATCCTCCCGGTCGCCAACCGTATTTATGAACCGACATGGGCCTAAAAATGCCTGTCTTGAAGAAAGGCGGACGAAAATACGACCAATAATCGAACAAGCTCAATAAATCGAGACAAAAAATATCCGCACCGTTTCCGGTGCGGATATTTTTCATCGAATCCGAACGAATTAGAACTTCAGACCCTCTTCGAAGAGTTTCTTGAAGTGGATATCCTTCATGGCTTTCTTCGCCATCTTCTCATCCTTCTTCACGGCGCTCTTCAACTGTGCCTCTGCCGTTCTCATATCGCCCTCTTCCGAAGCGATCACGGCACGCAGGTAATCGGCCTCTGCGCTCATATCCTTAGCGATAGCACGCTTTGCAGCCGCATAGTCCTTGTTCATCGTGTTAGCGATAGCGGCATTCATACCGTCGAGCTGCTTGGCAGCGTCGTTGTAGTTACCCTGTGCTGCATTGACCAGGCTCTTCGCCTTTGCATCAGCGCCCTTGGCATACTTCTGAGCCTCTGCCATATTGCCGTTCGCCAAGTTGGCAAGAGCCAGGTTGGTGTTCAGCGCCTCGGAAGCCTCGCCCAACTGAGCGGCCTTCTGGAAGCATTTCAAAGCATCAGCCGTGCGGCCTTCCTCCGTAAGAACGATACCCAGGTTGTTGTAAGCGCGGGCGTCGTTATACTTCTCGGCAGCATAAGCCAATACGATGTTCTTGGTAGCGTTGTCCTGTGCGATCGACTCCGCAACGAAGAGCAGCTCATTCAGGTTGAGCTGATCCAGCTTGCCAGCCTCGACAAGCGCCATCATCTCGGCGTCGGTCTTGCCCTCCAGATCGATGGTGTTCACGATCACCGAACGACGGAGCTGCGGCAGAATGTCTTTCTTCAGCTCGTTGAATACGGAAGACATGTTCTTGATCTCATCCTCGCGCTGCGTCGAAGAGGAGTACATGCTCAAAACTTGGAGAATCAGATCCTTGTCTTTGATGTTCGACTTCGAAACCAGCTCCTTGAAACCTTCCCAGTCCTCACCGTAAGCGGCAACGTCGATATCCAGACCCGAATTTTTCAGCAGTTTCGCAAGAACTTTGTCGCCCGATTCGCTACGCTCCTTCGACAGCGTGTCGTTGAACTTCACGGGACCGTCGGGAGAAGCATAACCCTTCACGGCAACATGCTGGGTAGCACGGTCGTTTTTCAGGTTCTCATCCACATTCGCCTGGAATGCCTCCAGATCGGCGTCTTTCAGCGCTTTCTTGGTTACGTTAGCCTTGTTGATCGCATAGAGGATCTCGGTCTTGTCCACGCTGGTAGTCACGCGTTTGTAGTCGCTCGGCAGAGCTGCCATCGCATCGGCGTAAGCCAGATCCTGCTGCAGGGTATTCACACCCTCGGCAACGACCAGACCGCACTCGCGTACGATTGCGGGGTTAGCCTCGAGCTCCTTGGCCTTCACGACCTTGCCCGTATTGGCATTAACCAGCGTAAACTCGTCGCTACCCGGACATTTAGCCTCGACCCCCATCTCCAGTTAGGTTATCTGCATACGCTTATCGTAAGGGAACTCGACATGCATGGTGAACACACCGCCCGTCTTCTTATCAACGACCGTATAGTTCTCTTTCACTTTCGAACCCTGGAAGAATTTCGGAGTACCGGCAACTTCTCCGCCCTCGAATACCATCACCGGAGTAACCTTCACGATAGCTTTGGGGTTGAAGTACTTCACGGGGAACTGTGCCGTAATGTCGGCGGCAACCACACCGTTATTCAGTACCAGCACTTCAGGTGCACACGTCAGCGATACATCATCGCTGTTCTTTGCCATCTTCTTGAAGCAATTACAGCTCGAAAACGTCAAAGCAACGACCACGAGCAGCAAGCTCAATTTCATCAGCTTTTTCATAAACTAATCTTTTAAAAATTAAATGTTAAATCCTTTCTTTTTCTATTTATGCCTGTTTTATCTGCCCCACAAAAGCTACGGAGTAATGCAAATATAAAAATTATCTACAAACATTGTACAATATTCCGGCCAAAATTTCCGAACAAAACCGAAATTATCTCCGTAGCAGCGATCCGGACCCGCAGAGTTCTACTCCTTGTGCTCAGGACGGCGGCGCGGGCGATCGCCGCGCTCGCGGGGACGGCGCTCCGGCTCCGTCCAGCCTTCGGGCTGCGGAATCAGCACGCGGTGCGACAGCTTGAGCTTGTTGGTCTTGGGATCGATGCCGATGACTTTCACCTCGATCATATCCCCCTCTTTCAGGCCGGTCTCCTCCATCGTTTCGAAACGCTTGTAGTCGATCTCCGAGATGTGCAGCAGGGCGTCCTTGCCCGGCATGATCTCGACGAACGCACCGAACGGCATGATCGAACGGACCTTGCCGTTATATACATCGCCGACCTCGGGCTGCGCCACGATACTCTTGATGCGAGACAGGGCTGCATCCATCGCCTCCTTGTCCAGCCCGAAGATGTCCACGACGCCCTTGTTGTCGGTTTCGGTGATGGTAATAGTCGTACCCGTCGTCTTCTGAATATCCTGGATCACCTTGCCGCCGGGACCGATCACGGCACCGATCATATCCTGCGGGATGGTGATCTGTACGATACGCGGCACGAACGGACGGTAATCCGCACGCGGCTCGGCGATACACTCCGTCAGCTTACCCAGAATGTGCATACGGCCCACGCGAGCCTGTTCCAGCGCCTTGGCCAGCACCTCGTACGAAAGGCCATCGACCTTGATATCCATCTGGGTAGCCGTGATACCGTCCTTGGTACCCGTCACCTTGAAGTCCATGTCGCCCAGGTGGTCCTCATCGCCCAGGATGTCGGAAAGCACCGCCCAACGACCGGTAGCGGAATCCGAAATCAGACCCATGGCGATACCCGAAACGGGTTTCTTGAGTTTCACGCCGGCATCCATCAGCGCCAGCGTACCGGCACAAACCGTCGCCATCGACGACGAGCCGTTCGACTCGAGAATATCCGACACCACACGCACGGCATAAGGATTTTCCTCTCCGACGGGAACCATCGGCTTCAGTGCGCGCCATGCCAGATGGCCATGACCGATCTCGCGGCGGCTCAGGCCGCGGGCGGCTTTGGCCTCGCCCGTCGAGAAAGGCGGGAAATTATAGTGCAGCACGAATTGCTCGGTACCCTGTACCAGCACTTCGTCCTTGACCTTCTCATCCATCTTCGTACCGAGGGTCACCGTAGTCAGCGACTGCGTTTCACCGCGCGTGAAGATCGCCGAGCCGTGGGCTGCGGGCAGGTAGCCCACCTCGCACCAGATCGGACGGATCTCATCGGTCTTGCGGCCGTCGAGGCGCTTGCCCTCGTCGAGGATCATGTTGCGCATGGCCTTTTTCTGCACGTCGTCGTGGAAATATTTGTGGATCAGCGGGGCTTTCTCCGCCAGTTCCTCCTCGCTGTAACGCGCTGCGAACTCGGCCTCGAGGGCGTTGAACTTTTCCTCGCGCTCGTGCTTCATCGTGCCGCTCGTGGCGATGGCGTAAGCCTTGTCGTAAAGCTCGCTGATAATCGTCTGGCGCAGCTGTTCGTCGTTGACCTCATGGCAGTAGGTGCGTTTCACGTCCTTGCCCAGTTCTTTCGCGAGTTCGATCTGTACGGCGCAGTGCTTCTTGATCTCCTCGTGTGCGAACTTGATGGCCCCAAGCATCACCTCCTCGGAAACCTCCTTCATCTCGCCTTCGACCATCAGGATGTTGTCGATCGTACCGCCGACCATGATGTCGAGGTCGACCTTGCCCATCTCCGAATAGTTGGGGTTGATGACGTAGTTGCCGTCGATGCGAGCCACGCGAACCTCCGAAATGGGGCCGCCGAAGGGGATGTCCGAAACGGCGAGGGCGCCAGGCCCGCCAGGGCGTCGGGCTGGATATCCTTATCCGCCGAGATGAGGTTCACCGTTACGTAAACCTCGGCGTGGTAATCTGCGGGGAACAGGGGGCGGAGGGCTCGGTCGATCAGGCGCGCGACGAGCACTTCGCTGTCGTTGGCCTTGCCTTCGCGCTTCATGAAGCCTCCGGGGTAGCGTCCGCAGGCGGCGTACTTCTCTTTGTACTCCACCTGGAGGGGCATGAAATCGGTGTCGGGTTTTGCGTCCTTGGCGGCCACCACGGTACCCAGGAGCATCGTATCTCCCATCTTGACTACCACGGAGCCGTCGGCCTGCTTGGCCAGTTTGCCCGTTTCGATCTCGATCTGGCGTCCGTCGGCCAGCGTGATGATCTTGCGGACTGCGTTGTACAGCTTCTTTTCTTCCATAAAAATCTAAACCTATAATGTTTTTCGAATCGTTGTCCTTTACGAAAATGAAGGCAACCCCTCGTTGGGAATTGCCCTCATTTCTCCCTCGCGGATTATCGGCGGAGGTTGAGCGTCTTGACGATGGCGCGGTAGCGCTCGATGTCGACCTCTTTCAGATACTCCAGCAACGCGCGGCGCTTACCGACCAGGCGCAGCAGTGCGCGCTGGGTTCCGAAGTCGTGTTTGTTGCTCTTGAGGTGTTCTGTAAGGTGGCTGATACGGTACGAAAACAACGCGATCTGGCTCTCGGGCGAACCCGTGTCGGTGTTAGACTTGCCGTACTGGCCGAAAAGCTCCTGCTTTTTCTCTGCTGTTAAATAAGCCATTTTTGAAAGTTTATTTAAATTCCACTCTACGACGCATCCCCCTTACCGTGGATAACGCCAGAGCGTCCGGCAAAGTTACGAAATAATTGACAATTAAGCATGGCAAATGAAAAATTATTTACCTTTTTTACACGGATTTATCGCCTTAAACTCCGGAAAATACTATTTTTGCGGCAAAACAAGTCTACGTTATGGTAAAGACGCTTATTTTCGCACTCCTCGCGACGATGTGCGCAACCTTCCTGTGGGGCTGCGGCGGCAAGGTTTCCTATACGACCGTCGACGGGACGATGCTCGGCACGACGCTGCACGTGGTGGCCGACGTGCAGGGCACTTCGCCGCAGGAGCTCTACGCCGCCGTCATGGCGCTCGACCGGGAGGCCAAGGCCTCGATGTCGATCTTCGACCCGGCGTCGCTGCTGAGCCGCCTGAACCGCAACCAGACCGACAGCGTCGACCGCCATATCGCCTTCAACCTCCGCCTGGCCGACAGCATCAGCTCGCTGAGCGACGGCCGTTACGACGTGACCGTCAAACCGCTCGTCGAGGCGTGGGGCTTCGCCGGGAAAGAGGCGCAGGAGAACCCGAACGTCGATTCGATCCTTGCGTTCGTGGGCCGTCAAAAGGTGCGCATCGAAAACGGCCGCCTGATAAAGGACGATCCCCGTGTGCAGCTGGATTTCAATTCGATCGCCAAAGGATATACCGTCGACCTGCTCGCGCAGCTCGTCGAATCGTTCGGCGCCAGGAACTACATCGTCGACATCGGCGGCGAAGTCCGCTGC
>ENA-ORUA01002545-ORUA01002545.1-human-gut-metagenome-genome-assembly--contig:-NODE-2545-length-13940-cov-2.805546_pt1 | contig 13940 bp, 10 predicted proteins | sample MGYA00242076_ERZ509201 | MGnify/ENA primary metagenome ERZ509201 (study PRJEB26280, sample SAMEA2338863) | human gut metagenome | biome: human gut; feature: human-associated habitat; material: faeces...
CTCGGATACCAGCGAGAACGAGCCGGTGATGAGCGCCTGCGAGGCGATGATGGCCGCCACGGCCGAAAGCACGATGGCAAAGGGGCGCAGGGGCTCGGGGAGCATCATATAGAACGGGTTGACGATGTCCATCGCGAGCATCTGGGGATTGGAATTGTTGGCAAGCAGCCAAGCACCCTGACCCAGATAGTTGAGGATGAGGGCCGCTTTTACGAACGGCCAGGATGCGTAAATGTTTGCCTTGCCCACGTGACCCATGTCCGAGTAGAGGGCCTCGGCGCCGGTCGTCGACAGGAAGACAAAGCCGAGCACCATGATGCCCGAGTGGTTGATGGGCGAGAACAGAAACATGACGCCGCGGATGGGGTTGAGCGCGCGCAAGATGGACAGGTTGCCGAGCATGTTGAACAGACCGGCGCCTGCCAGGAACAGGAACCACAGCGTCATGAGCGGACCGAACAGCTTACCGATTGACGAGGTGCCGGCGCGCTGCATGGCAAACAGGCCGCAGATAATGATGATGGTAATAATGATGACGTTGGTTTGCCCGTCACCCAATAGCGCGTGGCCCCACTCGATGGTGCGCAAGCCCTCGATGGCCGTGGTAACCGTGACGGCGGGGGTGAGGATGCCGTCGGCGAGCAGCGCCGCGCCGCCGATCATGGCGGGGAGAATCAGCCATGGCGCCACCTTGCGCACGAGACTGAACAGGGCGAAGATGCCGCCTTCGTTGTGGTTGTCGGCCTTCATGGCGATTACCACGTACTTGACCGTGGTCACGAGCGTCATGGTCCAGATGACGAGCGAAAGCGCGCCCAGGATCATGTCCTCGCTGACGGTACCGATGCCGCCGTTGTTGGCGACGATTGATTTTATGGTGTACATGGGGCTCGCGCCGATGTCGCCATAGACGACGCCGAGCGTTACGAGCAGCATGCCAGCGGAGAGGGGGATGGCTCCGTGCCCGCCTTGCCCGCGCTGGTCTTGGAGGTTTGCCTCCAGTTTATTGTGTGCCACGAGGACTCCCTTAGACATCCGGTTATCTGTCTAGGACAAAAAACTTTATGCCGTCTTTATACATACAAGAGCAGTTTGGCACATCGGGTTATTTTAGACAATAATCCTCAGCTGGGGATTATTTATCTACGCAGGTAGCATTTCAAAGCAGGGGCTTTTAAGCACGTACTGTCTGGGCGATGCCAGCCTTGGCGTTTGCGCGTTTGCCGGCGAGTTCGCAAAAAATCGCGCCGCCGATGATAAGCGCGGCGCCCATCAGGCGGACCGGTGTTATGGCTTCGCCCAAAAGGACGGCCGAGAACACGACGGCCGAAAGCGGCTCGAGGTAGCCGACGACCGCGACGGTCTGGACAGGCAGCTTGGCGACGGCACTAAAGTAGAGCAGGCAACCGATGCCGGTGTTGACGACGCCGAGCATAGCGACGGCGCGCCAATCGATGTCTGCGGCGACGCCGGCGGACAGGAATGAGGGAGCGCCCTGCGTGATGAGCGTGAGGACCAGCGCGGTCACAAAGGCGGCGCTCACCTGGAGCGCGGAGTTCTCGAGGCCTTCGATGTGTGGCGCACCCTTGCTAGCGATGACCATCAGCGCATAGCAAAATGCCGAGGCGATGCCGCAGGCGATACCCGCAATGGGCATGTTGCCGCCTAGACCTTGCGCTGCAATGAGAAAAGCGCCGCAGGCGACGGCGATAAAGCCGGCGATTTTGCTGCCGGTCAGTTTTTCGCCAAAGATGAGTGGGGAGAGCGCCATAACGATGATGGGGCCGCAGTAGTACAGCAGCGAGGATACGCCGACGCCGATCGTCTGGTAGGCGCGGAACAGAAAAATCCAGCTGGCGCCCAGCGCGGCTCCCGAGAGGAGGAGGGCTGCGGCTTCGCGGGGGCGAGATGGCGCCTGCAACTTATGGCGTTGGGTGATGGCGAGAATGGTGACAAGCGAGAGTGCGCCCAAAAACGTGCGTAGTAGCACGATATCCGAGCTCGGCAGCGCGATGGCAGCGGCGATGATGCCGTTGGAGCCAAACAATAGCAATGCTGCTAAGTACGTAAACAGTCCGTTGTTCATGCACTGACATCCCCTCTATATCCGAGCATGTTCACTATGGGTGAACTGGCTATAGAAGAAAAGTGAATATAATGCATAGATAACATGACAAAAGCTCATGCATAGGTGGAGGGTTGCCGTGGAAACGAATGTTCAAAAGATGCAGGTGCTGCTCGAGACCGTGCGCGCCGGCAGTTTTACGCGCGCCGCCGAGCGGCTGAGCTATTCGCAGTCGGGCGTGAGCCGTATGGTGGCCGATCTTGAGGCCGACTGGGGCTTTAAAGTTCTCGATAGAAGCCGCGAGGGCGTAGTGCTTTCTGCCGACGGGCGGCAAGTTATGCCGGCGATCGAGGCGCTCTGTGAGGAATTCACTCGCTTGCAGCGACGGGTGGATGAGATGCGTGGGCTCATGCGCGGCAAAATCTGCATCGGTACGTTTTCGAGTGTGGCGACCCACGTGCTGCCGCCGGTGATTGCGCACTTTCGCGCCGATCACCCGGACGTCGATTACGAGCTGCTGATGGGTGATTACTCCGAGATTGAGCAATGGGTGGCGGAAGGCCGCTGCGACCTGGGCTTTATTCCGCGCGAACCACGCGGCGCCGGCATGGCGTCGCGGCCGTTGGTGCAAGACGAGCTGATGGCCGTGGTGCCAGCGGACTCCTCGCTTGCCGCGGCGGAGGTCGTCTCTCTTGCCGATTTGGCCAACGAGCAGTTTATTCTGCTGGAACGCGGCACCGATGACGAGATTACGCCGCTCTTCCGTCGGGCGGGGCTGGCAGTGCGCTCAAAACTGTCGACCTGGGATGACTATGCGATTATGGCTATGGTCGAGGACGGCCTGGGTGTGAGCATTCTTCCTGCGCTCATCTTGCGTCGCTGTCAGTTCGATGTTGCCGTGCGCCCACTCGAGGGACATCCTCATCGGCAGATCAATGCGATATATCGCACGGCTGACGTTTCGCTTGCGGCGGCTCGTCTCCTTGAATATCTCTAAAGGCGCGTACCTGTTGTCCACTTTGGGACAATCCTCGGGGTTCGGTACGTTTTCTTATGAAATTGAACTTTCGAATGAGGTGCCGCGTTATACTGCTGCCTAAATTGAACTCTGGTTCAATTCGTGTTCTATAAATTGAACTTTGCCAGCAAGGAGGTTCCTGTGGCCCAAGAGACGTTTAGCGATCGCCTGCGACAGGCTATGTCCGATCGCGACGTTCGCCAGTCGGACGTGATCCGCGCATCGGAGATGCTCGGCAAAAAACTCGGCAAGAGTCAGATGAGCCAATATGTGAGCGGCAAGACGATCCCGCGGCGCGATGCGGCTGAGCTGCTCGCCCGTATTTTGGAGGTCGATGTTACCTGGCTGCTTGCCGGCGACGCCGGTCAAGGCGAGGCATCATCACCCCGCAACGATTCCAAGCCCGAACCCCATCCCTCAGCTCAAATTGCAAGGAGCACTACCATGCGCACTTTTTCTAAATCCACCAAGCTCGATAACGTCCTGTATGACGTTCGCGGCCCCGTCGTCGACGAGGCCGCCCGTATGGAGGACGAGGGCGAGCGCATCCTCAAGCTCAATATCGGCAACCCGGCGCCCTTCGGTTTCCGCACGCCCGATGAGGTCATCAAGGACATGCGCCAGCAGCTGCCCGACTGCGAAGGCTATTCCAACTCGCGTGGCCTGTTCTCCGCGCGCAAGGCGATCATGCAGTATTCGCAGATCAAGGGCCTGCCCAACGTTCAGATGGAGCATATCTACACGGGCAACGGCGTGTCCGAGCTCATTCAGCTTTCGATGAACGCGCTGCTCGACAATGGCGACGAGATTCTGATCCCCAGCCCCGACTATCCGCTCTGGACGGCGTGCGCAACCCTTGCTGGCGGTCATCCCGTACATTATCTGTGCGATGAGCAGGCGGATTGGTATCCCGACCTGGAGGATATGGAGTCCAAGATCACGAGCGCGACCAAGGCCCTCGTCATCATCAACCCCAACAACCCCACGGGTTCCGTCTATCCGCGCGAGGTGCTCGAGGGCATCGTCGAGGTTGCACGCAGGCATCAGCTGATGATCTTTGCCGATGAGATCTACGACCGCCTGTGCATGGACGGCTACGAGCACGTCTCGATTGCCTCGCTCGCCCCCGACCTGCCCTGCGTCACCTTTAGTGGCCTTTCCAAGTCGCACATGATTGCGGGCTATCGTATTGGCTGGATGGTGCTTTCGGGCAACCAGCGCTGCATGAGCGACTTCATCATGGGTATCAACATGCTCTCCAACATGCGCCTGTGCTCCAACGTGCCGGCTCAGTCGATCGTTCAGACGGCACTCGGTGGTCATCAGTCCGTTAACGACTACATCCGTCCCGGCGGCCGTGTCTACGAGCAGCGCAACTTTGTGTATGAGGCGCTCAACAAGATTGACGGCATCTCGGTGGTTAAGCCGCGCGCGGCGTTCTACATCTTCCCCAAGATGGATGTGAAGAAGTTCAACATCACCGATGACGAGCAGTTCGCCCTCGACCTGCTGCACGAGAAGAAAATCCTGATCACGCGCGGCGGCGGCTTTAACTGGGCCGAGCCCGACCACTTCCGCATCGTGTACCTGCCGCGCATGGAAGTGCTCAAAGAGTCGCTCGAAGACCTCGCCGACTTCTTCGATCATTACCGCCAGGCGTAACGGCAAAGGTAGCCTGTAATGAAACGGTCGGCCCGCAACGGATGCGGGCCGACCGTTTTCTGTCTAAGCCCGTGCTGTTAGCACTTGTCTCGTTGAGCGGGCGAGGTTCGCGTGTGAGCGGTAAGTTCTATTCCAAAATGGAATACAGTGGGCTTAAGCTGGAATTGATGTCCGGGTACCTGCTTTTCTAGAATGTTTTCAACAAGATGAAAGGCGGTTCCAACCAATGATTATCGATGCAAATTCCTACTGGTTCGACGAGCACATCTTTCATGACGAGACGCTCTGCGAACAGTTTTTGGCCGAGGTACCCCGCGCCTATGACACCGAAGGCTATCTGACCATGAATTCCGCCGGCAAACGACAGATCGTGATCGAGATGCCCGCCGGTTCTCCGGGTCTTAACTACATTGAGGGCGACTACACCCTCGAGAAGCGCTTGGCCGATATGGATGAGGCGGGGGTCGACAAGGCGATCCTCAAGCTCCCCGGCTGCCACGAGTGGATGTCGCTCGAGATGTGCCGGCGTTTCAACGACGGTATGGCTGCTGACGCGAAGGCGTCAAATGGCCGTCTGATTCCGCTTGTCGCCGTGCCGCCCTTTGGCACCAAAGCGAATTTGGAGGAGCTCGACCGCAGGCTCGACGATGGTTTTGCGGGCGTGCAGCTCTGCGCTCACTACGGCAAGCGCTATCTCGACGACCAGGTCTTCTCGAGCTTTTTCGAGCACCTGAACGAACGCCATGTCACCGTTTACGTGCACCATGTTCCCGTGCCGGTCGAGAACGAGTCGCTTCTCGCGTACGACAACCTTCGCCGCTCTTATGGCCGCTGCGTCGACCAAACTACGGCGATCGGCCGAGAGATCTTTGGTGATTTCTTTGAGCGCTATCCCAATATCAAGATGGTCCACTCCATGCTCGGCGGCGCATACTTTGCGTTCAAGGAGATGCTGCTGCCTCATGGTCCCAAGCGCCCTGATGCTTCTGGCCGTTTTCAGGTCGATACCGAGACCGTTTCCAGGCACCTCGAGAACAACATCTATTTCGACATGTCCCATGCCCAGCCTTGGGGCAAGACACTCCTCGCCTGCGCGGTTGACGTGCTGGGTGCAGACCATATTGTTTTTGGCACGAGCTATCCCGTCAAACGCGAGTGGCTCACCGAGGGTGTCGCCTGCGTTCGCGCTGCAAATCTGAGCGATACAGACAGCGACCTTGTGCTTGGCGGTACGGCGCAGCAACTGTACGGTGTCGAGTGAGCGGCAATCAGAGGGGAGTATCTGCCATGGGCGAAGGAGAGATGAGGGCTGGGGCCGCTCGTGTGGCCATCGATCTTGGGAACGTGTTGCCGTTCGACGGTTTCGACGAACTCCGTCATGAGGTCTTCGCCCGTGCCCTTATCATCGAGGGGACGGGGCGACGCGCCTGCGTCCTTTCGCTTGAGGTCACCTCGATCGCTCCGGCTCTACTCGCCGATCTGCGTGAGGTTGTTGAGGATGCCGCCAATTGCAGCGGTGCTTATTCTTGGGTGGTTCCTACCCACACGTTTTCCATGCCTCACGTCCGCACTTCCGGGCATCTTGCCGACGATGCTACCCGCAATTGCAACGAGCGCTATCGCGCAGCGCTCGTCGCTGCCGCCCGCACGGCTGTCGAGCGCGCTGTTGCGGGCATTCACTCTGCCACGCTCGCCACTGTGGAGGGCGAATGCCCCGTGAACGTTAATCGCGACATTGAGACGCCTGCCGGCTGGTGGTTGGGCTCGAATCCCAGGGGGTTTGCCGACCACACGATGCCCGTACTCGCCATAAGGGATGCCGGGGGCGAGTATGTTGCCGTGCTCGCGACGGCGGACGTTCAGTCCTCCGTGCTCGACGGGTCGCGCGACTCCGAGGGGAGGCGCATGGCGAGCGGAGACCTCTTTGGTTTTGCCGCCATGTCACTCGAGCGCGAGCTGGGCGGCGTTGCCCTGTTGCTGCCAGGCGCCGCGGGCGACCAAGGTCCGGCGGAGCGCGCCATGAACGTCATGTTCGATGCGGCCGGCGTTAAGCAGACGGTCGATGCCCATGAGGACGGATACCGCATGCTGCACCAGCAGGGGCAGGCCTTGGGCAATGCTTTGATCGAAGCCGCTCGCATGGCGCGTGAGGATGACGCTACCGGCATTGATGCCCGCACGGTCGACGTTCTCCTGCCCGCTCAGACACGCGCCGATTTTCACTCTTTGGCTCCGCACCGAACGTATGAGTTTCATGCCGCTGGCGAGCAGCGCACGAGGGTCTATCTGCTCCGGCTGGGAAACGTCGAGCTTGTCGGCGTACAACCCGAGGTCTCGAGTGCATTCGGCGCCACTGTGCGCGCCGCCCGGTCCGGCTCTGTGTTCTTTGCCACGCTCGTCAACGGCGGACAGAAGTACCTACCGGCTCCCGACGCGTACGAAAAAATCACCTATGAGGCTATGAACTCCGGTTTTGCCGCCGGATCCCATGAGCGCCTCGTCGAAATCATCATTGCCGCCTTGAATGCGGCGTGACACAGAAGGAGAACGTGCATGAACATTGGACACGCGCGCCGCAAAATTACCCCACAGGGCGACATCTACCTGATTGGCTACCGCAATCTTCCCAACCGTCTTGAACCTGCGACGGGCGTCCATGATGACGTCTTCGCCAACGCCATCCTCTTCCAGCAAGGCGAACGTGAAGTGTTTCTTTTTAATGCCGATGTCCTCGAGTTCGAGGAAAGCATGGCCGAGGAAGTCAAGACAATGCTCGCCGAGCGCTATGGAATCGACCGTGACTGCGTTTTGCTCTCGGCGACGCACGACCATACTTCAATCGTCGCTTACCACCGCAGCTGGTGGACGGGAAAATTCGACGAGAACTACTACCGCTGGTTCCTCGATACCATTTGCCAATGCTTTGAGGAGTGCCGCGCCAACGCACAGCCCGCGATTTGTCGCTTGGGCAAGCAGGTCATCACCGGTTTCTACGACAACCGCATCATCCCAGGTGAACTCGCCGACAATGAGGTCATTGTCGTATCGTTCTTCGATACCGAAGGCAAGCCATTTGCGGGCTTTGTGAACTGGGCGGTGCATTCCGCTTGCGTCGGACCCGACTGCACGGAGCTCACGAGCGAACTCGCCGGTCTTACCGGCAAAAAGCTCGCTCAGAGTCTTGGTTACTATCCGGCCATGGTCGTCGGTGCTGCTGGCGACTGTAGCGACCGCAATTTTCGCCAGGGACGCGGCATTCCCGAGGTCGAGCGCGTTTCGACCGGTCTTGCCGAGGCGATTTCCCAGATCAAGCTCGATCGCGAGGTCGTTCTCGACCGCATCGAGCCTCAGACGTTCTATCACACCGTTGCCCATGACGACTTTTCGCTCACGCTTAAGTGTGCCGTCATCAGTTTGGGCGGCCTGCATCTCTTTGTGTTCCCGAGTGAGCTCGGCAGCGACTTGGGTATTCGCATGAAGCGCGAATGCCCGGTCGAGGGAATAGTTTGTGGTTACACCAACGGCTATTTCGAGTATTTCCTTCCGGCACGCGAGTACGGCCTCTCCTTTGAGACCGAGCGTACTCAGATTCCCCAGGGCGAACCGGAACGTCTGTGTGGCAAGTTCTGCCAGACGACGAGACTTCTCGGCGCAGCAGATTCGCGTTTGTAGACCTGATTGCGTGACATGGGCCAATGAGGCTCGCCGCCATGTGATCGGCATCTTCCATCTTCTCTGCCGTTTCGCATCCCGGGCGTACGTGCGTCCGCGGATTTCAAAGGGGGAAGCGGGTTCCTTGCCCTCCCACGTCGACTACGGAGGCATGAAATCGATGCTATACCCCGCTCAGAAAAAGGAGAATTCCATGAAATACCAGAAGCTTTGCGATGAAATCATCACAAAGGTCGGTGGTCGAGACAATGTGTTAGACGTGAGCCACTGCATTACGCGTCTCCGCTTCCACCTCAAGGATGAATCGCTCGCCCAGACCAATGAGCTTAAGGCGACGAAGGGCGTCGTTGACGTCATCCAGGCCGGCGGACAGTATCAGGTCGTGATTGGTGCCACTGTCGAGGCCGTCTACAACGACCTTGTTCAGATTGGCGGGTTCGACTCCAAACCCGCACTCGATATCGATGAAGGCGACGACGTCAAAAAGGGCGATCCATTCTCGCGTCTGCTGGCCATCATCTCCGAGATTCTGCAACCGGTTCTTGGCGTGCTTATGGCCGGTGGCTTTATCAAGTCGATGCTCGCGCTCTGCACGGTTGCCGGTTGGCTTGCCAAGGACAGCAATACGTATGTGACGCTCTCGGCAATCGGAGATTCGGTCTTCTATTACTTTCCGCTAATCATTGGCTGGACGTCGGCCAAGAAGTTCGGACTTAAGCCCGTTATGGGAATGGCGCTCGGCGGTATCCTCGTCTACCCGACGCTCGTCGCCCTTATGGGCGGAGATCCGCTCTACACGCTCGGCGCCGGCACGGTCTTCGAGTCCAATGTCTACGGTGATATTTTTGGCATCCCGCTGATCATGCAGAATTACTCATCGACGATTCTGCCTGCGATCTTTATCGTCTGGATTGCCTCCAAGGTGCACAAGGCCCTTTCTAACGCGCTGCCCGCGCTTGTGAGCTCGTTCTTCTCCAACATCCTAACGCTCCTCATTTGCGGCATCCTTGGCCTGCTTGTGGTCGGTCCGGTCATGACGGTCCTCTCCAACATCGTTGCCCAGATCATTCTGATGCTCATCAACTTCCAACCCGCCATCGCCGGCTTTGTCATCGGCACGTTCTGGAGCCTGCTCGTCATGTTCGGCCTGCACTGGGGTATCATCCCGCTGTGGTTCCTCGATGTCGCAACCTACGGCTATGACCTCATTAACCCGCTCGTGTATGCAGGCGGTTGTGCCATCGCCGGCGCTGTGCTTGGCATGATCATCCGAACCAAGGACTCCGAGGAAAATGCTGCCGTCAACATTCCCGCCCTTGTCTCTTCGATTTTCGGTGTCAACGAGCCTGCGCTTTACGCCATCTTGCTGCCGCGTAAGCGCCTTATGTGGGCAACCTTTATTTCCGCTGGTGTAGGCGGCGCCATTGCCGGCCTCATGGGTGCCAAGCTCTATGCCTTCGGTGCCTCCGGCCCGCTCGGTTTCCCGAGCTTTATTAACCCTGCCGGCATCGACACGGGTCGCTTTCGTTCTGGCTCTTGTCGCCGCTATGGTGATCGGTACCAAGAAGGACGAGGGCGGTAAGGCACTCAACATCTCGGTGGACTAGTCTTTCTGCGCACTTTGATTAAATATGCCTCGGACGGCGACGTGCCGCCCGAGGCATATTTGTGTTTTGTGCCGCTGTCATCGTGTTTGCGGACACAGGTCTGCGGTTGTGGAGCAGCGGGGATTATGACGGGCGTGCCACGGTGGAAGACGTACGGTCGCCCTGCAGGAGCTGACGGTAGGGGAGGAAGCCGATGAACGAGACGACCGCCTGCGAGTGCGCGGCGTTCCGCTTGAGGTAGAGCCTGACCTCGGAGGTCGCCGCGGGCTCAAGCGGCACCAGGGCTACCTTTCCGCTGGCAAGCGATTCCGCCGGCTTGCGCATGAGGAATGAGACACCGGCGCCGCGTGCGACAAGAGAGATGATGTTCTCGGCTCGTTTGCCGGTGAACGTAACACGTGGGCCAAATCCAGCTTCGCGGCAAATGGAAAGGACGAGCTCGCTTACGAACGAGCCTTGGGGAAGCATGAGGAAATTCTCGTCGATAAGGTCGTCTATCTCGACGGTGTCACGTTCGGCGAGTGGATGGTCGAGCGGAAGGAGCCGGTCGGTCGTAAAGGGAATCTTTTTGAACTCCGGCTCGATGGCGCCGCTGTCACGGATGAAGGCCAGGTCAATGTCCTCGTGTAGGAGCATGCGCTTGAGTGTGTCGCCCTCGCCCTCGATGAGCTCGACAGAATATGAGGGGTTCGCCTGCTGAAAATCGATGACGGCGTCCGTAATCCCATAAGGGGCCATAATGGGGATAGAACCTACGGTGAGGTGCTCGAGCGGCTCACCTGCACCTATTTGAATGGCGGCAAGATAGCGATGCTGAAGCGTCGCAATTTTTTGCGCATAGGGGAGGAGCGCTTCACCTTGCGCGGTGAGTGTTACGTGGCGCTGGCTTCGATCGATGAGCTTGCAGCCGAGTTCGTGCTCCATTGCCATGATGTGCTTGGAGAGGGCTGATTGCGACATGAAAAGCAGTTCCGCCGCATCAAGAAACGTGCGTGACTGCGCTAAGATGGCGAATTCGCCAAAGCGGCTGATATCCATAGGGAGGCCTCCGGTACCCTCATTTTGGCGGGTGGCCTAAACCACGACGCCGTTGCAGTGGTCGATTTCGTGCTGGATGATTTCGGCGGTGTAGCCCGAGAAGTTTTTGATGCGGTGAACGAAGTTCTCGTCCAAATACTCCACCTTAATGCGACGATAGCGGGTACAGGGACGCTCGCCGATCAGCGAGAGGCATCCTTCGCTCGTCTGATAGGCATTGACCTGCTCAAGAATTTGAGGGTTGTACATCAGGAGTGTCCTGTTGCCGTCCTTTACGCAGATGATGCGTTTGCGCACGCCGATCATGTTGGCGGCGAGGCCCACGCACTCGCGCTCATGCTCGTGGAGTGTATCCAGGAGATCCTGCCCGGTTGCGGCATCGTCGGGTCCCGCGTCTTCGGAAGGCAGACGCAAAAAGAACTCGGATTTCATGATGGGTTTAATCATGGCGGGCTCCTCATGTCTTATGCTTTCGTGGACTTTTAATAATAGCGCGGAAGGAAAGCTGTGCGTCCGCGTTACAATCTTTCGACGTTGGACCATGTTGCCAGATTCGTCGTGTACGGCGTCTGGCGTAAGTCTAGGGCTCATTTTCGCCCTGGACTGTTCCTCTGGGGCGATGCGACTGTCGTTCCAAGAGGAAGGAAATGCATGGGGAGCAAATCTCAGCAACAAGTTCAAGTAACGCCATCGGCCACTGCGGCGATTCTCGTCGTAATGTATATTGCAGCCTTTGTTGCCGCGTTTAACGAGAACATCATTAACGTGGCGTTGCACGACATTATGGCAGCCTTTTCGGTGAGTGCCACCACGGCACAGTGGCTCGTCTCGGGCTACATGATCGTGACGTCGATCTTTACGGCCATCATGGCCTTCCTGTCCGGCCGTTTCTCGACGCGTAAACTGCTGTTTTTCGCATGCGGATGCATGGTCGCCGGCGAAATCCTGTGCCTGGTCGCTCCGTCGTTTAGCGTTTTGCTGCCAAGCCGTATTTTGCAGGCTGCGGGATCGGGCATCTTGTTCCCGCTCATGATGAACGTGGTGTTGTCTTGCGCCCCGCGCGAGAAGCTCGGTCTGTATCTGAGCCTGGGCGGTGCCTGCATTACGCTGGGGCCGGCGTTTGGACCTGTGATCAGCGGTCTTATGTGCACGTTGTTTGGCTGGAGGGCGGTGTTCGTAGTGCCGCTGGTGGGCGGCATTGTGGTCGCTGCGGCGGGCGTAAAGCTTGTTCAGAATGTCGGAGAGCGCTCGAACGCCACGCTTGATATTCTGTCGGTTGTTTTGCTCGCTGCCGGCATTACGGCATTTGTGTATTCCGTAGGCGAGTTCTCGACCAATCTGATTGCCGGCATCGTGACGCTCTTCGCCGCCCTTGTGCTGCTCGGCCTGTTTGCGGCCCGCCAGCTCAAACTTGAGCATCCGGTGCTTAACGTGCGTCCCATGGCGAGCGTTCGCTTTTGGCCTGCGTGCCTGCTTGTGGTGGTGTCGATGATGACGACGTTCTCGATGAGTGTTTTGTTGCCGCTCTATTTTGAAGGTGCCTACGGCATGACCGCACTTGTTGCGGGCCTGCTCATTTTGCCGGCGATTGCCTGCAACGCCGTGACCTCGATTGTGGGCGGACGCGTGATGGACGCCCGTGGCGCATGGCCGCTGTTGCCGGTCGGCTTTGCCCTGATTGCCGTGGGGCAGACTGCAATCTCGATGACGGCGGCAAGCATGAACATCGGCGTCGTCGTGGCGCTGACCGTTGTGGTGTATGCCGGAGTCGGTTTGGTGCTGAGCCCCTCGCAAACGGCCGGCTTGGAGACGCTGCCTGCCGCTGAACATCCTCACGGAACGGCATTGCTTAACACGTGGAATATGATTGCCGCGTCGTTTGGCCCGTCGCTGTTTATCGGTCTGCTCTCGAGTTCTGCGGCGACCGCCGGCACCGCTGGCGCTGCGACGGACGTTGCCCAGGCGATTGGATTTGCAGCTGCCGTGCGTGTGGCGGCTGTAATTGCCGTGGTCGGGTTCGTGGCGTCGCTGGTGTACGCTCGTCGCGAGTCACACATGTCGCATTAATGTGTGCACATAGATTCTGCAGCTAGATTGGATGGCGACACCATAAACTAATGGACGTTTTGCCGAGAGGCATGAATGTTTAAAGCGCAAAGAGTGCGCGACGGGCCCCGCGAATGGGGCGATGATGCCCGAGAGGGCCAAGAAGGAGTCTCATGTCCGAGAACGAAGAGATCATGAACGAGACCGAGAACGAGACCATGGCTGCCGAGGTTGAGGCATAGAAGGCGAAGATTTTCTCACACTCCGAGGTTGAGGCAGTCGAGCCCGTGGAGACCGAAACTGCCGAGGTTGAGGCTGCTGACGAGGTTTCCGCCGAGGAGGAGGCCGAGGTTGCCGAGGCCGCCGTTGATTACGATGACGAAGAGCTGATGGACAAGATGCAGAAGGCCGCCCGTCTGCTGCGTAGCCGTCGCTTTGCTATTTCCAAGGAGGAGGAGGCCAAGGCCGAGCGCATGGCGAACATCGAGCGTGCCATCAAGCTCCTTGACCTTAAGCCCAAGATGGAGCAGAAGGAAATGTCCGACCTGCTGGGCATGCGCCTTCGTGAGCTCGATGGCCTGATGGCCGAGGCCGAGGCTGCCGATCTGGTCGGCCGCATCGACGACGCCGAGGGCGATATGCGCAAGATCGTCGTCTTCGCTGCCGAGGATGCCGCTGAGGGCCTGGTCGAGCTTGCCAACAAGAAGGAGAAGCTCCTGCCCGAGCTTTCTTACGAGGAGGCCACCGAGCTGATGGCTGCTCTCGATAAGGTCATCGCTCCGCTCGTCGCCATGGGCCTGGACGAGGACCGCGGTCCTCGCGGCGGCCGTGA
>ENA-ORUA01002550-ORUA01002550.1-human-gut-metagenome-genome-assembly--contig:-NODE-2550-length-13898-cov-4.956007_pt1 | contig 13898 bp, 16 predicted proteins | sample MGYA00242076_ERZ509201 | MGnify/ENA primary metagenome ERZ509201 (study PRJEB26280, sample SAMEA2338863) | human gut metagenome | biome: human gut; feature: human-associated habitat; material: faeces...
TACTGCAAAATATCATCAGTTAGAACCTCCACAGCTTGCTGTGGAGAGTAGTCAGTAAAAACGAATACACTATATCTAAAGAAATTAAAGAATTAAAGTTATCAGATATGTAAAATATTTTCTAAAGAGGAGAGATTGAGTTGGATACAAGTAAAATTATAAATAGAATAAAAAAACTTAATGAGGCATCAGAAGCTTACTACAATCATAACCCCATTATGTCTGATTATGATTGGGATAAAATATATGAGGAGTTAGTAATTCTTGAAAAAGAAACAGGAATTGTACTGTCAAATAGTCCAACGCATAATATTGGATATTCTGTCACAGATAAATTAAATGAAGTAAAACATAATCATCCAATGCTTTCACTTGATAAAACAAAATCAGTAAATGAGTTAATAGAATTTATTGGAAATAAAGATTGTTTTTTATCTGTGAAGGCTGATGGATTAACTACTTCATTACATTATATTGATGGAAAACTAATTGGTGCAGAAACTAGAGGTGATGGAGTAAGAGGTACTGAATGTCTTCAAAATGTATTAACGATGAGCAATGTACCAAAAGAAATTCCTTATAAGGATGAATTGATTATTGACGGTGAAACAATTATTGGATGGGATACTTTCAGAGAAATCAATGATAAACTACCAGAGGATAAGAAGTATAAGCACCCAAGGAATCTCGTATCTGGTTCGCTACAATTACTGGATAGTAAAGAAGCTGCAAATAGAAATATGAGATTCATTGCTTGGAGAGTAATTAAGGGATTTGAACATAAAATTCCAAGTGAAGATTTATTTAAGGCTAAAGATATTGGCTTTGAGATTATACCAATATTAAAATCACCTAGAATTAATCAGAAAGAAGAGTTAGCAATCTTATTAAATCAAATAAGAGAATCGGCAGATTCACATAATATTCCTTATGATGGAGCTGTTATGGCAGTCGATGATTATAAAATTGCAGATTCTATGGGACGTACAGACAAATTCTTCCGACATTCAATAGCATATAAATATGAGGATGAATTATTTGAAACAGTGCTTACAGATATTGAATGGAATACATCTAAAACAGGTTTAATTAATCCTGTGGCAATCTTCGAGCCAGTTGACCTAAATGGAGCAATTACAACAAGAGCAACGCTTCACAATATTACATATATTAAAGATATGATGCTTGGAATTGGCGATAGAATTAGAGTCTATCGTTCTAATATGGTTATTCCAAAAATACATGATAGCATTGATAGAAGTGGTAATTTTAGCATTCCTGATAAATGTCCTATTTGTGGTCAACCTACTAAAATTGTGAAAGAGAACGATTCAGAAGTATTAATGTGTGAAAATCCAGATTGCAAAGGTAAACTTTTGGGCAAATTAGTACATGCAGCAAGTCGAAACGCATTAGATATCGAAAATCTTTCTGAACAAACAATTGAAAAATTTATAAATCTTGGTTGGTTAAATTCAATTCAAGACATTTATCATTTATCTGACCATGAAAAAGAAATGAAGTCATTAGATGGATTTGGTAAAAAGTCTGTTGAAAAACTTCTTTCTTCTATAGAAGAGTCACGAAATACAAATCTTCAAAGATTTTTATATTCGTTATCTATTCCACTTTTAGGAAAATCAACAAGTAAAGATATAGCAGAATGTTGTGAATATGACCTCGCTGCTTTTATTGGCGCATTAATGAGAGGTAACAAATATGCTTTTACTCATATAGATGGTATTGGGGATGTACTTGGTAGGTCTATTATTGTATATTGGAATAAAAATGGTGAAGATATTGTAAAACTATCAGAAGAATTTAACTTTCAAAAACCTACTAAATCCAATAATAATTCATTAACAGGACAAACATTTGTAATTACAGGTTCGCTTAATCATTATTCAAATCGTGACTCTCTTAAAATAGACATTGAAAATCACGGTGGTAAAGTATCAGGAAGTATATCATCTAAAACATCTTATCTTATTAATAATGATATCAATTCAACATCATCCAAAAATCAAAAAGCAAAGTCGCTTAACGTTCCTATTATAACAGAAGAACAATTTCTTAAAATGATTAAATAAAAAACAAAGGTGGTGATTATACATAAATGTATTTAAATGCAGGACAACTAAAGAAAATTCTCAATGATATAGATGATAAAACATATGTTGCCGTAGGAACAAAGGAGAATAATGAAGTAGATGAGATAAGAAATGAATCAGGAATAATTGATACACGAATGAAATCTATCGGTTTCGACTCATCTAATGAACGATATTTAAAATTATATACTAATAATTTCAGCGAAAGTGGGTGTTTAAGATTCGTAAGACAGTAAATACAGCTAATGCTCTTTTATTAGCTAGTTCTATAGCACTTTCAGCCCCGTTGTGGGCTGAAAATAACAATATAACTGCAAAAGCAGCACAGACTAACTATTCAAAACAGCAATTTTATAACAAATTTCAACAATCTCTTGTTGACAGACAACAAAAAAGAATAGCCAATGAAAATAATGGTGGTAATAAAATTGATGAAGATGTTGAATTACAAGAAGAGAATATAATTATTGAAGAAACAAATTATGATATTGAATACATAGAAGATGATGATTTTTCTTATACGATAGAAGAAAATTATTACAATGATTATATTGATTTAGATGTTCCAACTGAAAAAACTTTTAAAAGCTATATGGATGCAAGACATATTACAAATAAATCTTCTATACAATATCAATTAAAATCTCAATATGAATTAGATGATAGTGGTATTTATATGATTAACGGAAGATATGCTTGCGCTATTGGTTCATATTATTCAACTGATGTAGGCATAAAATTTGATATTGTGATGAAAACAGGTGACATAATTCCTTGTATATTAGCTGATTGTAAGGCTGATGAACATACTGATAGTTTAGGGCAATATACAGTAGATAATGGTTCTATTGTGGAGTTTGTAGTACATGAACCAACATTAATTCCAAATATATCAAATCAATGGGGTAATACAGGAGACATCTCTACATTAGGCGGTATTTTTGATGGAGAAATATCTTATATAAGAATTTATCAATAAGAATGAAAGGATTAATAAATAAAATGGAGACTTATCAAAGATTTATGGTTACATTAGGTAACTTAGAAAATGTTAGTAATTTTGTAGATGTTATTTCAAGTTTTTCTTTTGATATTGAAGCAAGTTCTCAAAATAAGCATTGTGTGAATGCTAAATCAATCATGTCGTTACTTAGCTTAGATGTTTTACAACCAATTGAAATTCGTTTATTTACAGATAATGAAATGGCAATAACAAGATTTTCTAAGGATATTGAAGGGTATATTTCGAAAGGTACATATTTTAAATGATTGAAAGAATAGAAGATTTTGAATTATTGAATTTTGAAAATGTTATATTAAGTGTTTGTAATTCAGATAGTAGTATAGGATGTTATCAATTTAATGGTGATAAAGACTGTTATATCCAGTGTTGTAACTGTCCTTATAAGGAAGAACATAGTTTTTGTAGAGATAAAGAATTTATATTGAGTGAGCAAGATTTAAACTATCTTAAAGAGTTATGTTCTAAAAAATGTTGTGATTTCTTAAATTTAATATTTATCACTTGTAAGATAACAGCAACAAGTGATTTTTGGAATAATTGTCAATTTATAAAAAATATCCCAATAGATGAAAATACAAGATATTGCACAATTACATATTTTGACTTATTGATGAATATGGAAAATAAATATCATCAATTTCTTGATAAAGTACCTTATTTAACACAATTGGCTAAAACTTATTACACAGGAAAGAGAGAATAATATTATGGATAAAATTTTAATTATATTACTTGCATTAATATTCCTTATAATCACAGGAATTGTAATACTTGCTTGCAGGATATCAACTCAAAATCTAAAAGAAGAGGAGAGAAAAACAGATGAGTATTTGTATTGTAGGAAAGTCTAATTCTGGCAAAGATACAGTTGTAAAAGAGTTATGTAATATAGGTTATACAAAAGCAATTACATATACAACTAGACCGCCAAGAATAGGTGAAATTATTGGAAAAGATTATAATTTTATATCTGAAAATGAATTTATTGATATGATTAACAATAATAAGTTTTTAGAATATAGAAAATATAATACAAAAAATGGAGAATGGTATTATGGGAGCTGTTTAGAAGACATTATTGGAGAAAACAAAGTTATAATCTTAACTCCTGATGGTGCTAAAAAGTTAAAAGAAAAAGTTAATATTGCTACTATATATCTTCAAACTTCAAATAAAGAAATCAAAAGAAGAATGAAAAATAGAATTAAGTCTTCTGGTGAAAATAAAAAAGAATTAAAACGAAGATATAAGGCTGACAAAAAAGATTTTAAGCACATTGAAGTAGATTTTATAATTCAAACAGATGATAAAACTCCAAATGAAGTAGCTAAAACTTGTATCTCTATGGATTATTTATATAAAAAACATGGGAAGTGGTGATGTGGTAATATGAGTTCATTATATGGTGCTAAATTATACTGTGGAAATAGAGAGTGTCAACGTTTTGAATGCGTTAGGCATGACAAATATGTTCCATTTGACATATTAATTATGCGAGAAAATTTTAAACCTGATGTTGATGGTGATTGTAAAAATATATTATTAGAATGGGAGAAAAGCGATGATAAATTGGAATGAAGTTACAATAGAAGATTGTTTAGAACAATTTATATATAAAAATGAGAGAACTTTAATCAATGACGGTAAAATTATCGGTTTTGTTAGAGAAAATTAAATATGTATATCCTAAAACGCCCTATTTATAAGGGTTTCAAAGGGTTAAATTCATAATGAAATCGGTATTTCAATAAATGTAAAAATTAGGAGGAAATTGTATTGAAAGTAATAAAAAGAGATGGACGTTATGTAGATTTTGACAGAGATAAAATTAAAAATGCTGTGCTCGCAGCTTTTAAAGAAGTTGATAATGAAATCACTCAAGAAGCTAAGAATAAAGCTTCGGAGATTGCTTCATACATTAATGGATTAGATGAGAATTCTATATCTGTAGAAACAATTCAAAATATTGTAGAAGAAAAACTTATGGCTAGTAAACGAAAGGATGTTGCGAGAGCTTATATTATTTATAGAAATCATAGAAGCAGACTGAGAAAGTCAAAAACATACGCTGTATTCAATAGCATAGTAAATGCAGAGTCAAACGATGTAACAAAAGAGAATGCTAATATGAATGCTGAAACACCAGCAGGTATGATGATGAAATTTGCTAGTGAAACAACAAAAGCATATACAGATGATGAATTAATTAGCGATGAGGCTAGAGAAGCGGTAGACAACAATTATATTCATATCCATGATAAAGATTATTATCCGACAAAATCATTGACATGTTTACAGCACCCACTTGACAGAATTCTTGAAAATGGGTTTAGGGCTGGGCATGGTTCAAGTAGACCAGCAAAAAGGATTGAGACAGCTTCTATTATTGGATGTATTAGCATGGAAACCGTGCAGAATGAAATGCATGGAGGACAAGCAATTCCTGCATTTGATTATTACTTAGCCCCATATGTTAGAAATACATATATTGAAGAAGTGAAGAAATTAATGGAATTCACTGGACAGAACTATGAAACCCTGTTTGAAGCAGAAATTGAAGATTATATTAAAAAACCCTTAGACGATACTTTTGTTGAAATAGATAAAGTAAGGCAACAGGCAATTAATAAGACTGTGGATAGGGTACATCAGGCAATGGAAGCCTTTATCCATAATATGAATACGATACATAGTCGTGGTGGTAATCAGGTTGTATTTAGTTCAATTAATTATGGAACAGATACAAGCGCAGAAGGAAGATGTATTATCAGAGAAATCTTAAATTCTACTTACGATGGTGTTGGTAATGGCGAAACACCAATTTTCCCTATTCAGATTTGGAAGTTAAAGAAGGGTATTAGTGCGGTAGAAGGCGATAGAAATTACGACCTTTTACAACTCGCATGTAAGGTGACAGCAAGAAGATTTTTCCCTAATTTCATTAATCTGGATGCGCCATTTAATGAAAATGATTTATGGATAGAAAATGACCCAAAGAGATATTTGTATGAGTGTGCCACAATGGGCTGCCGTACACGAGTTTTTGAAAATAGACATGGAGAGAATACATCTATTGGTAGAGGAAACCTTTCATTTACAACAATTAATATCGTTAGGCTTGCACTGGAATGTATGAATATTGCAGATTACGATGAAAAGATAAAGACATTTTATTCTAAGTTGGACAAGTATACAGATATTGTCGCTAGGCAGTTGTACGACAGATACTGCTTCCAGAGAACCGCCTTCAAATCTCAGTTCCCACTACTAATGGCTGGACTATGGAATGGATCTGAAAAGTTAAATAAAAATGACAAGATTGGAGATTTACTGAAGCAAGGAACATTAGGTGTTGGATTTATTGGACTCGCAGAATGCCTAATTGCATTAACGGGTAAACATCATGGAGAATCGGAGGAATCTCAGAAGCTGGGTATTGAAATCATTACACATCTAAGAGACAGAGTTAAGATGTGGGCAGATAAATATGACTTAAATTATTCTGTATTGGCAACGCCAGCAGAGGGATTATCTGGTAGATTCACCAAGAGAGATAAGAAAGATTTTGGAATAATTAAGCATATTACAGACAAGGATTATTATACCAATTCAAATCATGTTCCAGTTTGGTATCATTGTACAATAAAACACAAAGCTAAAGTCGAAGCACCTTATCATCCATTAACTCTTGGAGGACACATTTTTTATGTTGAACTTGATGGAGATGCTACACATAACCCAGAAGCTGTACTTCATGTGGTAGACATCATTAGAGATAATAATATCGGTTATGGTTCAATTAATCATCTAAGAAATCGTTGCCTTGATTGTGGATGGGAAAGTGCTGTTAAAGATTTAAAACAGTGTTTAAATTGTGGCAGTGAAAATATTGACACTATTGAAAGAATTACAGGATATTTAGTAGGAACTACTAGCAGTTGGAACGCAGCTAAACTTGCAGAACTAAAAGATAGGGTTTGTCATAACTAGGAGGTATCAATATAATAAATAATATAAGTTGTGTATTATCGAACTATGTTGACGTAAGTATTTCAGGTCGTAATATTAAACATTATAGAACTGCTGGATATGATTGCAAAGTTGGAGATGTCATTCGTGTAAAAATGGATGACATCAATCCAACCTCTCATGTTAAAATTAATACAAAATGTCCGATATGCAATAAAGAACACAAGATTCAATATTCAGATTATTACAAATCTAAACACACTCTATGTAATTCATGTGCTTCTACATATTTTAATTCCAAACATAACAAATGCATATATTGTGGTAATAAAGCCACAAGAATTTTTAATAAAGAATATTATTGCTATAAACATTATTTACAAATGAATCGTTATGGAAAATGTATGTCATATTCTAGTAGAGATTTAAATGAAATACATTATGAGAACGATTATGCTGTATTACATGTTAGAAACGATGAGCAAATTGATATTGCATTAGTTAAAATTGATACAAAAGCTGTAGATATCATCAAAGATATTCATTGGACTTATAGCAAAGCAGATGGTTTCATAGTGTCGACTGGTAATATAAAATTACATAGATTCTTGTATCAAAAACTTGTTGGTGAAATAACTAAGCATTATATTTTGTTTAAAAATAATGATATGTTTGATATGAGAAGTGAAAATTTAGTTCAAAGTAACGATAAGACATTGTCGTTATTTTCAGATGATGAATCTGATATAGAAGGTATTTTTTACAAAAATAACTTAAAGGTGGGAATTATAGATGATACACATTATAAGTTATTAAATGTTAGAGAAGTAAAAGATATAAATAGTAATAAAAAACCTATAATTGTTGAAGTAGACAAAAATGGTTGTTGGAATTGTATAAGTCATTCAAAACATCCAGATGGCTATGTGTATGTTTTCTCTGGTAATAAAAAAATAAAATTACACAAACGAGTTTTGGAAATAAAAATTGGGAGAGAATTACAAGTAAACAATGACGAGCTAACACGACATACTTGTGATAATCCACAATGTTGTAATCCAGATCATTTATTAATTGGCAATTCACAGCAAAATCATGATGATATGGTGTCAAGAGGACGAGGATATTGGCAAACGCATACTGGTTATTATAAATGGTACGAAAGGAACAAAAGGCATAAGAAAATACTATCAAAAGATACAGTTATAAATATATATAAAGACGCATTAGAAAATCATATTCCATATAGCGCATTAGATAAAAAATATAATGTTTGTAGAGGAGTATCTGCTAATATTGCCAACAAAAAGACTTATACAGATATTACAAGTACAATAGAAATTAAAGACACTAGGAATATATTGATAGAACAAAAAAAAGAAATATATGTTTTGGTGAAAAATCTAAAAGATGGTAATTTGTACACAAATAAAGAGATTGCAGCTTTAATAGATTTCAACAAAGAAACTGTTAGAAATATTGTTAATGATAAGTGGACTTATTCTGCAAAAGATATTCAAGATTATAATAGTAAATTTGTTGGTGATGGTTCAGGTGTAATTTATTATATGGATATTAAATATGATACTATTGTGGATGGAGTGGATTTTAGAAATACAGTATATTGCGCAAAATGTAATATATATTGTGAAGAATGCCATAACCCTCAAAGTTGGAATATTAGGAATGGCAAGCCAATTTCAATAAACAACTTGGCACAACTACTGCTTGAAAATGGTAATGATATTACGTTTTCTGGCGGAGAATGTAGCTTACAAGCAAAAGGATTTGCAAAATTAGCTCAAATATTAAAGAAAAACAGAAGAAACATATGGCTTTATTCTGGAAATGTCTATGAAGATTTGATTAAAAATCCACAGACAAAAGCATTACTCGATGAGGTCGATATATTAGTAGATGGAAAATTTATGAAGGATTTAAAAAGTATTGATTTATTATTTAGGGGTTCATCAAATCAAAGAATAATTGATTTGAATAAAACAAGAGAGCGTGGTGATATAGTTTTATGGACAAGATAATTATTAATTCATATATCAAATATGATCCACTTCACGAAAATAATCTCGATGAAGTTCTTAACTTAATCCAAGAAATTCGTGAAAAATTCCCAGAAAAAACAATATGGCTTTATACAGGATATGAATGGTCTAAAATAATGAATACTATTATTATGCAACCAGTTTTCTCTTGTAAAGACTTAGAAAAAAGAATAGAATTTCATTTACAACGACAAAATATAATTAAATTATGTGATATCGTTGTAGATGGCGAATATATAGATGAACAAAATGATGTAACACTAAAATGGAGAGGTAGTAAAAATCAACAGGTTATAGATGTTAAACAATCTCTCGCTCAAAACAAAATAGTTTTATATTGTGATTAATGGAGAGAAGAAATTATGAAGGAAAATAACAAACTTAACAAAGGTGATATAGTTTATTACTCTCGTATTTTACCACCAGTCGGCATATATGAGATTTGTGAATTAGTTGTAAGAACCATAGAAGATACTTATTTCGTAGGAGTAGACAAACGAGATAAACATTCTTATTCATTTTCGTATAATAGATTAAATGATATTGTTTTTTCTGACAGAAAAGTATGTTTACAAAAAGTTATTGAAGCTGAGAAAAATGCACCACAAGTAAGTGATGAAAGAGAATATGAAGAATATTAAAAAATATCTTGAAGAACAAATCAAATTAATATAAATATGTAGACAATTATGGAATAAATTTTATGAATTATAATTATATTATCGAAGAAAATGTAACAAATAGAACTCTTAAAGATTATGGTTTCTATTATAAAAACGGTGAATATCGTTATAAAATCTCTTGTTATAAATATTCAAATGGCACAACATTAATATGGGCTAATTTTCACATTGATTTAGAAGCCAAACGCTTTAATATAACAGTTAAAGATGTTAGTGGTACATATTATCCATATTACATGAAAGAACGCATGAATGATAAATTAAATAGAATAATTACTAATAATATCAATAAAGAAATAGATAATTTAATTAAGAAAGGAATTATAAAAGATATGAAAAAGAACTTGGGAAGTAAAGATTATACGGCAAAATTTATCAATGTGAAAGGAAACCCTGTGATTTCAGCACAAACTATTAAAATTAAATACTTTGATAAGGAAATAGATAAAATAGAAAAAATTAATCAAGGTGATTTAATTGACCTTAGAGCAGCCGAAACAGTAGAAATGAAGCAAGGTGATTTTAAACTTATTAGACTTGGAGTTGGCATGAAGCTTCCTGAAGGCTACAAAGCCAATGTATATCCTCGTAGTAGCACATATAAGAATTTTGGTATTATTCTTGCAAATTCTGTAGGTCAAATTGACAACAGTTATTCAGGTGAAAATGATGAATGGAGATTTCCAGCTATTGCTTTAAGGGATACAGTTATTCATAAAAATGATAGAATTTGCCAATTTGAAATTCAAAAAATCCAACCAAAAATTATTTTTGAAGAAGTTGAACACTTAGATGAAGTTAGTCGTAGTGGAATTGGTTCTACAGGAAAAGCCTAAAATTATTCAGTAAATTAAAATTAAATTTTAATATAAAATAGACAAGCCCATTGCTTAAAATAGCTTTGGGCTTTTTTATTTATATAATTCAATTTCCCACTTCAACTTCGTTAAACGATGATTTAGCGAAGTTTTCTGCTTCTAAAAATAATCTTATTTTCGACATCAATATACCCTTCTACTTTTTTATATGTTATAATTATATTAATTTTAACTTAATGAAAGGATTTTTTATGAGCCAATATTATTTGAAGCAATTCGTTGAAGAAGCCACAAAACATGTAGATTCAAAAATTAAATTTTATTTCGAAAGACAACAATCAGCTTTAAAACTTGAAGACTATAAATTTTCGGATATCGTTGAAGAAACAATTGATGAATTTTTTGAAGGAAAAGTTAATAAACAAGATTTAACCCCTTTGGTTTCAAAAATAAAAGATACTAGAAGAAAAAAAATAAAACGCTTATATGAAAAAACTATAAAGGATTACAATTTATATTCTATAACTGATGTAAAAAATCCTTTTTTTAATATTTATACTTTTGCTTCCTCATTATCTTATGAAGAATACTTTAAATTATATAAAAATAAAACATTAGAACAGCTTGTTAAAGAAGAATTTAAAAAATTTGAAAAATGGTACAACAGTGAAGAAATTCTATTGACTCAGTGTCCTATAACTGTGGGAAAACAATCTAATTCTATCATAAAAAATATAAAAAGTGATATTATAATCAATGTTGCTACATATATTTTTGATGAACTTGGTGGAAATATAAATTCTTTTATTAGAACATATCCCACAGAGTTAATAGAAAAGCCCCTATTCTCCCCTACTCCGTTCTCATTAGTCCCTAAAAGTGCAAGTAATCGAATTTTTAAAGAGGTTATAAAAGACGAAAATGATAAAAATTTGTTAGAAATGACTGTTGATAACACAAAAAAGGAAAATAACTTACCTAATTTAAAAACTATGTCAGCAGATGATTTAGAGTTGATTAATATTTTAGTATCAAATATCGACACGGCAGAATTTTTTAAATATAAATCTGTTACAATGGATTTATCAGCGGTTGCTCAATTGTTTGTTGGAGATTATAAACCAGGAAAACGAATATTCACAAAAATAGAGACAATTTGCAAAAGGCTTGTCGAATACAATTTTTCTTATGAAAGTGATGACACCTCATTACACTTTAATTTATTTGATAATATTTTAATAAAACACGATAGCTCACAGAGAGCTTATATTATTGCAACATTTGGCGATATCCTTTTTAATGGAATTGTAGAAGAAAAGCTAGTATCAATCACGTCGGCTGATTACATTCTTTTAACAAATAATCTATCTAAAATTATATGTTATGCTTTAAAACAAGAGCAAATAATACATCAAGACAACCAAAGCGATGATTACAGTTACTCTTATTTTCAAAGAATTGTTCGTTTTAAATTAAAAAATAAAAAGAAAAACTTACAACTTATACAAGAAAGTCTTGATGAATTTGTAAAGAATGGTATTGTTATAAAATCATATATCTTAAATAAGGATGTTTTTACAATTAATTTTCTTCCCCTATCTCAAGCTGAGATTGATGATTTTAAATGATTAAAATTTCTATAAAGGGACTACTATTATTGGAGTAGTCCTATTTTTTGTCTGCTAAAATGGAGTACAAAATTAAAATGTCCCCTTATTTGGAGTACATTTTCACTTTTTTGACTTAAATCTAAAAATGTAATATGCTATAGAATAATAAAAAGTAATTTATAGAAAGGAGCGGAAATATAATATGTATAGCACAATTAATTTAAAGCAATTTGCTAATATTGGTAATGCAATATTAATAAAGGCTTTGGGTATACAAGAAAATTATAAAGAAGAAACAATCACTGATATTGTTGATGAAGAAGCTACTGGTTGTTATTCTTGTAAAAATTATATAATATTACATTCAGTCCTCCAATCTAATGAAGCAAATAAAATTTATAACGATTTAAAAGCAACTTGTCAAGCTGAATGTGATAAATGTCCTAAAAAAGTATATTGCACAAAAACAATATATCATAACGAACGTAACAAATATGGTTATCTTCCACGCCTAAAAACTAATGCTATAAAATTATTACTTGCATATCATCTTATTGGTTTAGATAATAATGGTGTAATAAAAAACGTAAATATAAAAGCTTTAGCTGACCTTTTAAAATGTAGTAGAAAGACAATTACAAATAATAATGCCACTTTACAAAAATATGGCTATCTTTACTACTCATCTTCTGTAAATGATAATATTAATATTTTTATACCTGAAGCTAAAAATTATTATTTACCAGCGAATAAAGGTGGACGTGGATATTTTCCTATTTCCAAAGCTTTATTTGAAGAATTGTTGAAATGCAAAAATCTTAATGAACTTCGTATCATAATTCGAGAACTTATTGCATTTAATATTTCTCCCATAAAGAATTTAACTACTACTGTTAGAAATATGACAGATATTAGAAGAAATCTTCCTAAATATTGTAGACCAAATGTTATAAGACGTGCAGTTAATAGTATTACTACTATTTTTACAACAAACATAATAGAAAAAAATGTTGACAAAATAGAAAAAGTCCGCTTTAGACTGATAGATAGATTTAACGTATCTATGGATAAAGAAAACCGAATTGAATACTATAAAGAACAATTTACAGAATTTATAAATGCTTTAAATGAAGAAATTGTTACTTTAAATTCTACTAATACTACTGCTGTTAATTTAAAACATCCAGAACTTAAACCTTATAAAAATAAGTTAGATGATGCACCATACCTTGTAAGAATGTCCGAATTACAAATATATGATATTGCAAGTTTAGCGCTCCAAACTTCGTACGAAGATGTTACATCTTGTTTTATGGAAGTTTACTTTACTTACTATGGTCATGGTGAGAAACCTCGTAATCCAGCGGGATTGTTAAGGCATATTATTAATCTTAAATATCAAAACGATAATTCTGACCTCGCTTACTAATGGCAGGTCTTATTTTCGTGTCTAAAAATTTCAATATTCTCCCCTACCACTACTATTTTTCAAATATATTCTCACATTTATTTAAATCACAACTCTTATAATATATATTTAGCACTTAATAATTTTATATATATAATAATATTATTATAACAAAATAAAGTTTTCATCAATTTTTAAAACTTTTCATCATATAA
>ENA-ORUA01002565-ORUA01002565.1-human-gut-metagenome-genome-assembly--contig:-NODE-2565-length-13848-cov-15.329225_pt1 | contig 13848 bp, 13 predicted proteins | sample MGYA00242076_ERZ509201 | MGnify/ENA primary metagenome ERZ509201 (study PRJEB26280, sample SAMEA2338863) | human gut metagenome | biome: human gut; feature: human-associated habitat; material: faeces...
AAAAATAAAAGGACGAAGTAATCAGAAGAAAAAAGAAAGATATATTATTAATTTATCTTCAAAAAATAACAAAACTCGCTCAAATACGGATGGATTTAGGAAGAATAATGTAAACTATTGGGTTTTCAGGGAGATAGGCAATATTATTCTACATTTGTAAATGTGTGCTTTGAAGCTGTTTTTTGAATAGTTAAGCAAAAAAATTGCTACCTATCCGTTGCCCATTCCAGTTGTCTGGAGTTGTTTGAAAATCCTTTCTGCTCCGACCATAAAGAACGCAGTTTCATCATTTTAGCTTAGCGAAGGTATTTATTTTTTTTGAGATATGAAAAATATAGGTTTCGGAAGTCAATGGTGATAGCTTTGTCTATGTCTGACGATATTTTACATGCCGATGATTAACTCTGTCTCCGTTAATTTTGCAAACAATGGAACAGATTATGAATCAGACAGATGTAAAGGTTTCGTTCTACCTTAAAAAGAGCGAGGTGGATACCAAGGGAAATTGTCCCGTAATGGCACGGCTTATTGTCGGCAAGTACTCTGAAACAGCATTCAGTGTCAAGCTTCGTGTGCCACAGTCTTTGTGGTTATCTGGACGTGCCTGTGGGAAAAGCGCTGCGGCCAGAGACATAAATAACAAGCTGGATGAAATACGTGCAGCCGCTTTCAGTATCTATGCGGAACAATCCGCAATCCGTGAAGTTGTTACTGCTGAAGAAGTAAAACATCAGCTTTTGGGAATGGCTTCGGAACAGGAGACCTTGTTAAGCTATTTCAGGCTTTTCATGAAAAATTTCGAGAAACGTGTTGGGATTAACCGGACAGAAAGCTGCTTGAACGGTTATCGTAATTCTTATGATCATCTGGTTCGTTTCTTACAGTCACAATACAAGTTGTCAGACATTCCTTTTGCAGCATTAGACCGTTCTTTCATTGAAAAATTCGATTTGCATTTGCGTACGGAATGTCATTTGGCTCCAGGAACGATTGTAAATCTTACTGTAAGACTGAAGACAATTGTCGGTGAAGCGATTGCGGACGGTATCATTACAGTGTTTCCTTTTGTGGGTTATGAACCTATACATCCGCAACCGGAACAAAAATATCTTACAACAGAGGAATTGAACAGAATCATGACCACCCCTTTGCATAGTCGTACCCTTTATCATGTACGGGATTTGTTTTTGTTTTCCTGCTATACTGGTATTCCTTATAGCGATATGTGTATGCTGACAAATGAGAATCTTTCCCTTGCTGAAGATGGCACTTGGTGGATCAGGAGTTCACGCAAGAAAACAGGTGTAGATTTTGAAATACCGCTTATGGAATTGCCGCTTCATATCATTGAAAAGTACCGGGATGTGGCTCCTGAGGGAAAACTTCTTCCTATGTATTCCAACAGTTCGTTGAACCATTATTTGAAACAGATAGCCGTACTTTGTGGTATAGAACGCAAGCTGGTCTTCCACACTGCCCGTCATACCTATGCGACCGAAATCACCCTTTCTCATGGTGTACCACTTGAAACTGTCAGCAAGATGTTGGGGCATAGCAGAATTGGTACTACACAGCTTTATGCAAAGGTTACAGACAATAAGATAGATACAGACACAAAAGCATTGGATAAAAAAATTGCTGAGAGGTTTTCTGTAGTTATTTGATAATGGCAAAAAATAGGATTATGAAAAGAAATACTGATAATATGGAAATCAAACGTCGCAGTACATTTGCGATATTGTTTTATATAAACCGTACCAAAATCCGTAAAGACGGAACATGTCAGCTGCTGTGCAAGATAAGCATAGATGCCAAATGGGAACAGATAGGAACGAAAGTGTCTGTCAATCCTGCCGTCTGGAATCCGGAAAAGGGACGGGCTGACGGCCGCAGTGAGAATGCCATTACCGTCAACCGGGCTATTGATGATCTGACCAAAGAAATCAAGGAGCATTACAGGCGGATTAAGAACAGTCTGGGATTTATTACGGCAGAGCAGGTAAAGAATGCCGTGATGGGAGTCGGTCAGAAACCGCTAACTCTGTTGGCTCTTTTCAGAGAGCATAACGAGGAGTTCAAGAAGCGTATCGGGGTGGACCGGATAAAGGAAAGTTATGATTCCTACTTGCGCTCATATAAGCACCTTTCGGCTTTTGTGCAGGAAAAACGCGGCGTAGAGGATGTTTTGTTACGAAACCTTGACCGTGTTTTTTATGATGATTTTGAACTGTTTCTCAGGACGGACAGGAACTTGAGCCCGAAGACCGTACATGAGCATCTTTACAGACTTAAGAAGATGACCATGCGGGCTGTCAGCCAGGGAACAATTCGCCGTGATCCGTACTGCCGCCTTCATCCTGAATTGCCCAAACGGAAAAGCCGTCATCTCAAACTGGAAGACCTGAAGACACTGCTTACAACACCTGTCGAGAAACCACAGCTTCAGTTTGTCCGAGACATGTTCATCTTCTCCACCTTTACCGGACTTGCCTATGCAGATTTGAAAAGACTGACTGTTAATGATATTACACAGTCAGAGGACGGTTCATGGTGGATTCATATCCATCGCCAGAAAACAGGAACATTGTCTTCTGTACGGTTGCTGGATATTCCGTTGAAGATAATTGAAAAGTATCGGGAACAGCGTCATGATGACAAGGTTTTCAATTTATACAAACGTGAGTATTTCATTATGCTTACCCGTAAGTTAGGTGAGGTGTATGGTTTTGAACTCACATTTCATAAGGCGCGACACAATTTCGGAACTCATATAACTCTTTCAATGGGCATTCCAATTGAAACGGTCGGTAAAATGATGGGGCACATGCGAATTGAAACTACGCAGCTTTATGCTAAAGTCACCGACAAGAAAGTAGATGAAGACATGAAACGTCTGAAGGCAGCTGGTCTAAGCCAAACATCCGGCTTATATGAGGAGGATGTTATAGTAAGGAAACAGAGACGAAAATCCAACAGCCAGCTATCAAAAAATAAAGAAACGACCTTGTAACGGGGCCGTTTCTTTTACTTTTGCTTCATACCCATCGCTGTTCTTCCCTGCATCTTTTATATGCGTCGTCAAGAACTTTCTTTATGTCCGATTCTTTGTAAAGGGTTTTCCCTTGTATAAGGTAGTAAGGTATCACACCGAGGGTCCGGTATTCCTGCAAGGTACGCCGGCTTACTTTCAACAGTTTTGAAAGTTCCTCGTCCGTGAGGAAATAATCACCATGGAATGCGGGTCTCGGAGCCATCCGTATTGCGTCTATCATACGCTCCATGTTTTCCAGCCCTTTGAAAATAGTATCAATCCGCTGGTCCTTTCTGTCTATAAGATCGTAACTCATGGCTTTCTTTTTTGTGGGTGATAATTTGATTCCAACATGCTTTGCACATCTTCCGGCTTGTAGAAGAACTTGTTCTTGATCCGGGTGAAAGGCATCAGTCCTTTCTCACGGTATACCTGAAGCGTTCTCTTGGATACGCGGAGAACCCCGCATACTTCCTGATTGTCCATCCATTTTTTCAGTCCCGCATCTTTGGCCGGACTGCATATACCGGTGACTTTTTTCTCTATCATGTTGAGCCGAACAACCAGTTCGTCGAATGTCCGTTTGTCTATACATATAATTTCCATACTGCCGTTTTGTTAGGATTGAATACCGAGTTCCTTTTTAATTTTTGCCGGCAGTACCTTTCCTTTCCTGCTCAAGAAGTCCTGGACTTCCGAAGCCTTGTAATAGGTACGTCCGTCAATCATGTAGTATGTGACGAGTTTCTTCTGGCGATAGCGTGCAAGTGTACGCTTGGTAACACCTAGAAGTTCGCACATGTCCTGATTGTCAAGCAGCTTGTCACCCTCAAGGGCGGCCGTCTGCCTGTTCATCCGGTTTAGCCGGTCATCTATCCTGTCAAACCGTTCCATTATCTGGTGGAGCATCATCTGGAATGTCTCCCTGTCTATCTGTATCATAATGAATTCTGTTTTTAGTGCAATAATTCCGTTAATTACACCATGTTGCGCAACAGGTTTCATTATGATATAGGCCAAAATATGGACCAATGGGGCACATTGACCGGAATGAAAAATATAATCAACTGATTGTCAATTGAATAAAAAATCAACCTCTAAAATAAGAGGTTGATTGGAGTATTGCAAATGCAATCATCTGCAATGTCTTACTGCAATGATTTGCGATAAATCAGACGACAGATGCCGTTCTTGAAATGTTTTGTCTTTACAAGTTCCCATTTGCCGTTTGGGAGATATGCTGATAAAGGAACAGTTTCATTACAGACCGTCGGAAGCAGAAATATGATCATTTCATCTATAAGATGATACACGGAAAGACCACGAAGCAATTCAGAACTGCGGACATCACATATTTCTGCCTGATAAATATCACTTTGGGCAGCCGTATCTCTGTCACAGATAAGGTCAGTCAGTGGATATTCCGGATACAACATGCGGGTGGACCGGCCCCGCCAGTAGGGGAAACCGTCATCGCTGTTTTGTATCCATTGCAGCAGGGAATCGTTCCGTGCGGGGACTAAACCGTTCAATGTCATTGCTATCAGAACCTGTAACTTTGCCATACCTTGATACTCCAAATGAAAAGCGTGAGGCTCACGCTATTTCGGATGGAGGCTCTGACAAAGCCCAATACAGAAATTTGCATGAGCTCACGCTATTAGGCATAGCATAAGCTGCACGCAAAAGCCTCTGTATTTTTGAATTTGTCAGATTCCCATCCGAGACGTCTTGCGACTTATGTATAATATCCGGCGAGGCTGTCAGCCCTGTCGGTATTTTCTTATGTTCCTGCTGGCAGTATGTATTCCATATTTTGCCAGACTTATGCAAATGTAGGCATTTTATTCCAGACTGGAAAACATCTCCGGTCTATATTGCCTTTATTTGTCGTTCAGTCCGTATTTCTTCATTTTTCTGTACAACGTAGAAGGATCAATGTGCAGCATCTCCGCCGTCCGTTTCCGGTTGCCCGTGCATATTTTCAAGGCCCTGATGATGGACTGTTTTTCCTGTGTCTCATTTTCCGGAAAAAGGAAGATTTTCTCTTTCTCATCCTCGATTCTTATGTTCAAACAAGCCGTTTCGATTATCGGCTGTTTGGACAGCAGGACGGCTCGTTTGATCTTGTTCTGCAATTCCCGTACATTTCCCGGCCAGCCGTATGAGAGCAGCTGTTGCTCTGCCTCACGGCTGAATCCGTCGGTCTGCCGTTTGAGTTCCCTGGAGAACTTTTCCCTGAAATGTTCGGCAAGCGGAAGTATGTCCTCCGGGCATTCATGCAGGGCCGGCAGGACGATTTCAAATTCCCCCAGACGGTGGTAGAGGTCTTCCCGGAAGCGTCTCTCCCTGATGGCCAGCTGAAGGTCCTCGTTGGTTGCCGCCACTATCCTTACGTCGGAGTGTTTCTCCCGGTTGCTGCCTATAGGGATATAGCTGCCTTCCTGCAAGGTACGCAGGAGCATGCTTTGTACCTCCATGGACAATGTTCCTACTTCGTCAAGGAACAGGGTCCCGCCACGGGCCGTTTCAAAGAAGCCTTCACGGTTTGTGTCCGCCCCCGTAAACGTCCCCTTCACATGCCCGAAAAAGAGCGAGGGCGCAAGCTCTTTGGGAATGACCCCGCAGTTTACTGCCAGGAACGGCTTTTCCCTGCGCTCGCTGGAATAATGGATACGTTGCGCTACGGATTCCTTGCCTGCACCGTTCGGACCAAGAATCAGTACGGAAATGTCAAATGGAGCGACCGTACGAGCTAGATTTTCCACTTCTTTCATCTGTCGGCTGTTCCTGGGAAGGATGCCCTTGTCCTTTCCGTATATGACTGAGCGAGGATGCAGGATGTTCTTTATCAGACTTTGCAGTTCATCCATCTGAACAGGCTTGGCCAGATAGTCTTTTGCCCCCATCTTGATGGCACGGACGGCATCCGACACGGAGGCATATCCGGTCATGATGATGAAGGGAACGTCTATCCGTTCTCTCTGCATCCATTCGAGCAGCGATATGCCGTCCCCCTGCGGAAGACGGACATCGGAAAGGACAAGATCGAAAGGCTCCTTTTTCAGAAGCCGCCTTGCACCGGGTTCGTCTATCGTCGTCACTGCTTCATAGCCGGATTTCTCAAACCATTTCTTTTGTTGTCCGGCCAGCAGGATATTGTCTTCAACTATGAGTATTCTGTGTTTCATCCGTATAGTTCTTTAAGTCTAGTTTTCTGATTTCCGAAAGCAGGTTCTTCGCATCGCCTACCAGCCGGTCTATTCTTCCGATGACCGTCTCTGTATATGTACTGATGGTCAGATCATCGGAAGTATCGTCATGTAGGATTCTGCTGTATGTTTCCAGTTCACAGGCCACTCCCAGCTGTTCCCAGGTGGGATACATGCGGTGCAGGGTGTTTTTCATCCGCTCCGTGTCCGTTTTCATGCTTTCAAGGGCTTTTTTCAGTTCCGTCCTGTTGTCGATCGATTCCTCAATGAAAGCATTGAGCATCCATTCCATATCCCCCGTCTCTGCGGCTAAGGCATTGAAATCCGCCTTCTGTTCCTGCCGCTGGCCCGACCTTTCCATTATGGAGGAAAGGAAAGCCTGCAGCTCGTTCATGGAGAACGGTTTCTGTATGCAGCCGGAAAAGCCGGCTTCAGTATAGCGGCTTTCGTCCACGTCGTTGCGGGCAGTCATGGCGGCAACCGGAATGGTGCGTGAATTTCCGATATTGGAATGACGCAGGAGATATAGCAAGTCAAAACCGCTGGTCCCGTGCATCTGGATGTCTGTCAGCAGTAAGTCGTAGGGTTCTTTCCGCAGTTCGCCCACCACGTCCTTCGCCCCGATGCAGGTACGGCATGATACACCGTTGCGCTCCAGCATCTCCATGACGATGCGCAGTTGTATCGGATCGTCGTCCACAAGGATGATACGCTTTGGAAGGCTGAGCCTTTTCACGGTCGGCATGACGTGGTTCTTTACCGGTTCAGTGGAAATGGCGAGGGGGATTTCCGTGTGGAACAGACTGCCTTCCCCGACATGGCTCGATACGGAAATACTGCCGCCGAGCAGGTTCACAAGTCCCTTGGTTATCGGAAGGCCGAGCCCGAAGCCTTCCGGCGAAATGTCTGGCGCCGCCCGTTCAAACGGTCTGAATATGCGTTCTATCGTTTCCTTGTCCATGCCGATGCCCGAGTCCTCCACCTCCATGGTCATTACCACGTCCTTGTGGCTTACCCGGAAACAGACTGTTCCGTTGCGGGTGAACTTGATAGCGTTAGTCAGCAGGTTGTCCGCCACCTGACGGATACGGTCCGCATCTCCGTATACCACTATGTCGGTGCCTTCTGCTTCCGTTTTGAAGACCAGCCCCTTGTCATTGGCCGCACAGGTGTATTCCTCGTTAATGTCGTCGACGAAGGCTTTCAGGTTGAAAGGTATCCTGTTCAGTGATTCCTTCGCTTCGTCCAGTCTGGAGAGGTCAAGCAGGCTGTTGGCAAGCCTTGTGATATGGCGTGAGGACTTGATGATGTTGTCAAGGTAAGTGTTGCGGCGTTTTCTTTCCCTGGTGTCAATGGCCAGTTCCGCACTGCCGCAGATGGCGTTCAATGGTCCCCTTATGTCATGGGAAAGCGTTACGATGATACGCTTTCTCATTTCGGACAGTTCCCGGTTCTGTTTGAGCGTATCCACCAGTCTGCTGCGGTCATGTTCCTTGCGCCGTATGTCCCTCTGTATGACAAGATGGGATATGATCAGCAGGACAATGGCAACGATGATGGTGGCCGCAAACAGCTTGAATGAAAGTGCCTTTGCCTCCGCAATCCTTGTTTCCCGGTTTTGGAAAGCGGCCTGGACCTGTTCGTCAAGGGCGGTGATGAAGGAGTTCAGTCTTTTGTTCAGTTTCAGGTTTTGCAAACGCAGGCTGTCAATATAGAGTCCGATATGTCTGTCATGCTCTTCCTGCATGGTTATCAACTGGCGGTTGAGCTGCCGCAGTTCTGTCGTGGAAGCCGGCACCTGTACGGTTTCCTTCTTGCCAAAGAAACCTGCTATGCCGTTTTTCCGGCGGGTGACCGTGCGTGTACGGGTACTCTTGTCGATGACCTCGGGGAGATGGTTGTAGAGCAGGCTGTCTGATGTCCTCTGCTCCTGAAAAACCGTTGTAAGATGATACAGGCGGCTTTCCTTCTCTTCCAACAGTCGTCGCAATGTGTCTATCTGTTCGTGGCTTACCAGATCCAGGCCGTTGTCTTTCATCCGTTCCAGCAGGCTGTCTATGTGCAGGCGCCTGTTCTGGTATGCTGAGAAGTCCTCGCTGTCCCATCCGATGGCGGATTCCCCCAGCAATGCGATTCCGACAATGTGGCGGCGTATGGCGTTGACTTCATTCCGGATCTCACGTATTTCTGCGGTTCCGTTTGCTATGTCATGCATTTTTTTGCGCTCATGAAGCAGTATGGCAATCATGCTTCCGATGACTGCCAGCAATATCAGATAACCAGCTATGATTTTTGTCTGCAATGAAATTCCACTTAGCTTCCTCATACGCCTTATGATAAAAAAATCCCGGAAGGTTGTGGGGCGCAGTCTTCCGGGACGTGAGTAATTTGGATGTCACCCCGATGCGCTATCCAGTCGTACACAGAATGCACTCCGGCCTTTTATAACCTTGGCGGGCGACGGTTTGCCCGCATGATTCTCCCTTCTGCCGGCAGCTGTCGGCAGAAAATTCTCTGGTTCGGGTATCCAATATCTTGTCCATATTCTTTTTTTTACAGTCAGTCCATATTTCTGTTTCTCCGTATTTTCCGATGCAGGAAAAAATAAGGCCCCCTGTTATAGTCCCGTGTGGAAATGTGGATGGCCCTGTTTTCGTTTGCCTGAATTATGGAAGTTCCGGCAAGACAATACGCTGTCCTATTGTATAATATTCCAAAATACAAATATATACATTTGTTCCTAACTGCAATGAAGTTAATATATGTTTGTCTTGATTTCAAACAAGTTTTAACATGTTATAGGTCATAAAGCCGCGTTCAGACAGGTATCGGATTCATTTTCAAGGTAGAAAGGTTCAGGTACAGCCCGTAATGCTCGATCATGCCGTTGCGGAACATTTTCCACAGGATATTGCAGCCGAGCTGTGCCAATGTGGAGTTGATGAACAGGTCCTGCTTTTCCAGGGCCTCTGCCAGTGAGCAGCTCGGTCCCGAGTCTTTCTCCTTTACTTTCGCGTATTTCACGTAGCGGGTAATCACTTTCAGTGACTCCACCGTTTCGTACAGCTTGGATTCCGGCTGCCTGATTTTTTTCGGTACGGTTCCGAGGACGACCTGTCCCGTGTCCTGTGTATTCCCAAAGTCCATCCAGTACAGGGGCGTCTCGTGGCTTCTGTATTCCGATACCGGCACGGCTTTCAGTATGTTCCACAGGTCGATACGTGACTTTATGTTGTCCGTGCAGGTGATCGTTATGTTGGCCAGATTATCCCGTCTAGCGTCCTTCAGGGCTGCCGGATAGATGTCCGGTACCGCCTTCCAGTCGTTGCCGAAGAAGTTGTTCATGCGTGTGACAAGACACTGTGCCTTGTTCAGGCCGATGTCCGAGGGGCTGAAGAGCTGTCGCCCGATGTTGGCCTCCGTCACGATGTCGGAATCATACACGGTTATAAACAGCCCGGGGTGTCCGAGTCCCCTCAGTGCCGTGTCAAGTCTGGCCAGGCAGGTAAGTACCTGCGAGCCTGTTCCTCCCGCTCCGATAAGGTTTACCGTTACCGGATGCTGCGGGTTTATGAGATAGTTGTCGATGTAATGTACTCTTTTCATTTCAGTATGTCTTTAAGTTTCATGTTGTTCAGTTGCTTCAGTTCGTCGAGGTTGAAGTCCCTGTCCCGTGCCGCCTTTGTCACCAGCACGAGGTTTGACCTTGTCGGGTTCCCGTTCCCTCCCAGGTGGGTGAATTCCGTCAGCCAGAATTTCCTTTCCCAGTACTGCAGCAGCTTCTCATAGGTCAGGTCCTTCGGCAGCTCTATCCTGGCGTTTCCAAGACATACGCTGGAACCTGTCACGTTGAAGAAGGGCGCGGCGTACAGCACGGTATCCGGTCCGGGAACATTTTCCTTGTAGGCATAGATTCTCATTCCGTGTTCTCCGGCCTCATAGATCACTCCCGGCAGGTAATATTCCGCGTTTTCTATTTTGAGCGCGGGGCTGAAGAACATCATCCTCTTGTGCGGAGGGTTGTACCACACGTATCTCTCGCTGCCCTTGCGCGGGTCGCAATACAACAAGTTGTCGGGTATCTTCCCGTATGGAGTGGTGCTGTGTCTTTCCGAGTATCCCTTCACGAGCGTGTTCATGAATTCCAGGGTTACCGGTCTTCCTTCCGTCATGTTTCCCCGGTCGTCAATTTCACGGATTTCAAGGAAAAAGTTCCTGTCATTCTCCGAGGCATAAGCAATCAGTGCCGCCTTGGGGTTGAGCGGCGTCTTGATTTTTCTGGTCAGTTCGTTGCTGTCTATCATATGCTTTCAGATTGGTTTATACTGTGATGTTGATGAATTTTTCCGCCCATTTGAAGAAACGTTCCGGATAGTCGTCCATATGGAACAGTTCCTCCGTTTCCGGAGACAGGTCACAGGTGGTGACCGGAATGATGTCATAAGTCTCCTGGCTGTAGGAGTTGTAATAGTCGGTGAGATATTCCGTTATCATGTCGGTGCAGTCATAGATGACCCGGATCTGCTTGCTGAGATACATGGGCAGAAAGTCCGGTTCTTCCTCGTAGAAGGGATCGTAGCCGTATTCCATGATGCCGTGTTCAGGTGTAAGGAACTCCAGTCCCTCCTTCATGACAGAGAGCAGTGACTGTTCGTACCCGTCCTTCGGTTTATATCGGTCGATTGCCTTCGGCAGATTCTTGTAATAGGATTTGCGTTCCACCCGGCGTAACAGGGCATGTATCCTGCCTTCCTCATAGGAGTGCAGGAGCCGCCGCCTCTTTTTCCGGTCAGATGCCGTTTCACCTGAGTCATCCTCAGACATCAGTGTCAGGGCATAGTCCATGTCGTCCTCGTCCAGTATGGTGTTTATTCCGTTCGCCTGCATCAGGTTGTGGATGAAGGTGACGGATATGCGTCTCATTTCCGGTCCGAGCCTTTCCATGAACTTCGTCGGGAAGTAATATAACGTGAGTTCTCCCCATTCATGACATTTCCAGAGACGGAACAGGAGTCTTTCTTCGTCCTGCTCAATGTTGACATTCATGTCATTGCCTACAAGGTTACACATCTCTTCGTGCAGTCTGGCAATGCTTTCACCGGGCGTTCGTCCCGGTGTATGTACCGCCTCCTTCTTCATGAGGAGTGCATATCTGAAAAAGGAATCACGCAGGTACTCATAATTTTCCTGCGTGATAAGATTGTGCGGCTTCCCGTCAGTACCGTCCGTGAACAGTTCCGATGGGGATATCGGCAAGAATGTAGCGTTCAGAAAAGAATTACGGCACCGCTGGGTGCCGCAATCCGTTTCTTCCTTTCCGTGCCGTAATGCACCTTCCTTTCGGTTTCCGCAATGATAAGTCTCGCGAGCTGTTCCGCCTGATATCCGTCCAATGGTACACATGATTTCTTTTTTTTTCTGTTGTCCTTTGCCATATCCTTTATCCTTTTGTTCCGATAGTTGTCTTGAACTCATATTCTGTCATGTCCTCCCTGATGACCGGTCCGTGAACGGTAGCCGTCGTCAGTTCCGGGTACATGTTCGAATAGTAGCTCATGACCATGTCCGGCGAGATGTTCGGATCCGGGTCATGAAGGGTTATATACTCCGTTCCTTTCTTGAATTTGAATGAGCGTGTCATTCCTTTGATTTCGAGTGCCATGTCTTAAACTGTCTGATAAGGTGAATACTTGGGTTCCAGCATGGACTGCGGGAAATCGATGTATTCCTCGTAGTCCTTCTCACTGTATGCGGGATGTTCCTGATCGGAGAGGTACGGTTGCTGTTCGTCCTCCTGCATGAACCGTTCTTCCTGCCAGTCCTGTATTTCAGGCTGCGGCGGATATTGAGGTTGGGAAGGCTGCTGTCCTCCTGTCCGCTGTACGTATTGTGCGTGCGGCTGTATCTGCGGTCTTGCCTGCGGCTGTGGCGGCTGTTGTTGCGACGGCCATATTCCCGGTTGTTGCGGATGCTGCGTGTATGCCTGTTGTGGTCTCTGCGGTGCGGGCTGAGCCTGTCCCGGCATCGGCTGTGACGGTCTCCGCGTGTATGTCTGCTGCGGTGCCGGCTGTTGCGGACGTTGCGGTTGCGGATTTCTCTGTTCCGGTGCCTGCGTGTATGCCGGCTGCTGGGAGTGTGGCTGTTGCTGCTGTACCGAAGGTTCCGGCTGTGCTTCCTGTTCCATCAGGTCGAAGAGGCTTCCCCGGTTCATTTCCGTGTCGGCCGCCTTTATCTTCTCCTCGATTTCCTTCAACTGGGCGGCATTCGCGTGTGCTTTCGCCTGTGTAAGCACACTGACGGCTTCCCGGTGGTTTCTGGCCGCTGTCAGTTCTTCCGCCTTCTTCATCAGTTTCTCATACTTCTCCCGTTTCTCGCGTTCTTCCTTCGTCTCCTTGGATTTCGCTTCCTTGGCAGCCTTGCTGCTGGCGGCGGCCTTGTCCGCCTGTACCTCGAACTGTGCCATGTTGGAGATCAGTCCGCACGTTTTCTGTATAGGTCTTGTGACTGCCTGCAGGAATCCCGTATCAAGTTCCTGCGGTGTGCCCGTGACAGTCAGCGGCACGATGTGGTTCTGGGCCTCGTCCTTGAGTCCGTTCGATTTGGGCAATGTGGAAACGGTCAGTTGTCCGTTTGTCTTGCGGATGACGATCGTGAGGTCCACGCTTTCCGTCATCATCTGGTGGATTGCTGTAAAAAACATAATTTCAGATATTAAATGATTAGACGATGTGTTTCAATATTCGCTGAAGAATTCTGCCAGCAGCCTGTTCCTGTCCGGATGTCTGCAAATTTCCAGAACGGGGTTCAGCAGCTTTGAGATGTGAACGGGACCTGTAGTTCCCCTTGGTGGCAGCTTGATTGCCGGTTGCGGGACGTGTACTTTCGGTCTTCTTGTCACGGGCATCCCTATCGGAGCTGGTGACTGTCTTGTGATGATCGCTTGTTGCATATTCTTTAATTTTTAACTGTGAATACCCGGGCTTTGGCAGCCCGTTGAACTACAAGGGCCCAACGGCAAATGCTTCCGGAAAGGCAGGGTTTTCGGGAAAAATACCGGAGCGCAGCGAGGATGATTTTTTCCGAAACCGCTTGCGGCCTGACCTTGCCGTCCGACAAGAAGCGTTTGCCAACTTTGCCCTGTAGTTCTCGGTTTGCCAATGTCTGTGTTTTTAGTCCTTTCCCTTTTCTTCCCGTGTCATTTCCGGTTGTGACAGATACAAAAAGAGCCGCCCGCTCCCGGACAGCTCCCTTATGCTGCAATGATAAATTCCGTGCATGTTCCATATCGTCAGATTTCAGAAGACCAGAAAACTCAGTATGCACAGAATGATGGCCAGTGCCACGAGAAAACAGGCTATACGGTAGAGGAACCTGAAGAGTCCCCTGAAACAGATGATGGCCACGGCGGTCCATACGGGCGATATACCGTGGGAATAGAGCCAGCTGAATATGATGGCTGCTGTTACGGCCAGCGCGAGTGTCCTTGTCCATCTGCTGTCCGCTATCTTTCTGATACGTTCTTTTGCTTTCATAATCTTCATGTGTTTGGCGGGAATGCCATTCCCGGTTTCAGGGGCTTTCTTGCAGTCCGCCTCCACAGGCAAG
>ENA-ORUA01002569-ORUA01002569.1-human-gut-metagenome-genome-assembly--contig:-NODE-2569-length-13832-cov-10.276330_pt1 | contig 13832 bp, 14 predicted proteins | sample MGYA00242076_ERZ509201 | MGnify/ENA primary metagenome ERZ509201 (study PRJEB26280, sample SAMEA2338863) | human gut metagenome | biome: human gut; feature: human-associated habitat; material: faeces...
GCCATTCATCCCACGGTCTAAAGACCATGGGTTTTCTGGCTGAAAAAATATAAATATAGAGATTGCATATAAGAACTCAACGGACTTTAGTAGTTGGAGTATCAGTTTGCTAAATTATCAAGGTATGCTGCCGCTGACAGTGCCGCAACATTGCCTTCTCCTGCTGCCTTTATATATTGATAAGGCTTTCCAACTATATCACCTGCCGCAAAACAGCCTTGTATACTTGTATTCATAAGCCTATCAGTTACGATATGATTATCTTTAATAGCAATACCATTTATAAGCTGGTCTGTTGAAACACTGTCACGAAGTACAAATACTCCATCTGCCACAATGTTTTCTTGTTCACTATTTTTAAATGTAACAACCATCTTGTCATCTTCTTTATTTATGCAGGCTGGTGTTCCATTAACTATTTCAATTTTTTCACTCAATTTACTTTCTAGCTTATACATTGGAATATAGTATACTTTACTTGCTGTATGCGTAAGAAATTCAGCTTCATTTTCCTGCTCCTTGTCATAACCTATTACAACAGTTGTCTTGTTGTTATATGCAAATGCGTCACACGTTGCACAATAGCTTACGCCACTACCTAGAAACTCCCTTTCACCATCTATTTGCTTTGTAAAACTAACTCCGCAAGCGAGTATTACTGCTTTGGCTTCATACATATTGTTAGCTTTAGATAGCATTGAAAAATGGTCTTTCATTTTTACAACATTAGTAATCCTATCTTCTGTGATGTCAATTCCCATAGCTTGTATATGACTAGAAAATGCTTCTGCCATTTGCTGTCCTGTCATACCATACATTCCAAGATAGTTATTAACTTGATGTGCCTTGACAAGCTTATCACTCAGCTTATTACTTCCAAATATTATAATATTTTTCTTACGCACTTTAGCATTAATGGCAGCAGATAACCCCGCCACACCAGTTCCAATTATCGCTATATCATATACCATAAAGTTCTCCATTTCTATCACTATAAGTAGTTACTCCATAAACAGCAAAACATTTATTTACTATAGTTTTAAAACAATATTATTTTAAAAGGTCTAATACTTGCTCTTTTGAGATAAGTCCTACACTTCTTTTAGCTTCTTTTCCACCATCAAACAATATAAGTGTTGGAATTGATACAACATTGTATTTTTGAGCTGTTGAAACAGCATTATCTACATTTAACTTAACAACTTTAACGCCACTAACTTCGCTTGCTGCTTCTTCTACAATAGGGCCTAACATCATACATGGGCCACACCATGCTGCCCAAAAATCAACTAATACTGGCACATCTGACTGTAATACTTCCTTTTCAAATTCCTGTTCGTTAATGTTTTTAACTTCCATATTCTTCCTCTTTCTTGACGGATATAGTAACTTAAAATTATATTATAAAACTTTATTTTATGGCTGTCAGTATTCCGCCATACAACTAACAGCTCATATTAACATTTACAAAAGCTCTTTGACAGCTTCTTCAACAACGTGCATATCAGTTGTTGGTTCAAATCTTTTTACTACATTTCCATTTCTATCAATAAGAAACTTCGTAAAATTCCACTTAATATCTGGTTCATTTTCATAATTAGGTTGTTCTCTTAACATCATACTCTTTATTATAGGTGTAAGTGGGTGTTCTTCATCGAAACCTGCAAATCCCTTTTCATTTTGTAAAAACTTAAAAAGTGGAAGTGCATTTTCACCATTTACATCTACCTTAGAAAATCTCGAAAACTTAAGTCCAAACTTAGCATCACAAAATGTAGCTATCTCCTCATTACTTCCCGGAGCCTGCTTTCCAAATTGATTACAAGGAAACTCAAGCACATCAAAGCCCTGTTCAGCAAATTTTTCATAAATGTTTTCAAGGTCGTCATACTGTGGTGTAAACCCGCACTGTGTTGCGGAATTAACAATAAGAAGTACCTCTCCTTCATACTCTCTTAATGAGATTTCATCTCCATAAACATTTTCTGCGTTAAAATCATAAATATTCATAATAACCTCCATTTTTAACAATATAAAACGAATTGTTCACCATTAAATTGTTTGCAATATATTAACTTAAAAAAATTTGACAATAATTTACTCACTAATTATTCAATAAACTATGCAAACCATACTCTACAAGTTGTGTATAGTTTATACGACTATTGCTAATCTCTTGTGCAATAACAAGCTTTCATTCGGTATTTGAATAAATAAAAACTCTATATAATAATTAGTTTTAATCAAATCACAATATTTATTCTATATATTCCGCAATAAAGTATCTACAAAACACAAGGAAATTGACTATTTTTCAATATAAATATGCCAATATCCCAAATTAAAAAATAACTTTAAAAATTATCTAACACCTTATGCAATATAGAATATAATACCTTAGCTTCATTGTCGTCAAGTGTCATACAACATCGTATCTTTTTAGGTATCTTAACCGCTTCTTCCTTTAGCTCATCGCCCTTAGCTGTGATAGAAATACAAACATTTCTCTCATCACTTTCCATGCGCTTTCTTGTAACATACCCCTTCTGCTCAAGCTTCTTAAGAAGTGGTGTAAGTGTTCCAGAGTCAAGATAAAGTCTATTGCCAAGCTCTGTGACCGTAACTTCCTTCTTTTCCCAAAGCACCATCATTGCAATATATTGTGTATACGTCAAATTAAGCTCATCTAAAAATGGCTTATACTTCCTAACAATCTCCTTTGAACAGACATACAATGGAAAACAAAGCTGATTATCAAGCCTTATCCCAGCATATTTGTCATCATTCACAAACATTCCCCATTTCCATACCAAAATAAAATACAACAACTCATCAAGTTGCAAATACATTGTACACAATCTAATTGCATACGTCAAGTATTTAATAAAAATTTTTTCATTTTTATATTTTACATTTATAAGTTAATTAAGATATTTCAACATCATAGTTAATAAACTTCCATAAGATATCAGTTTGATATAATACTGATATCTTCATAACTTAAAAAGCTATTACAACAATGCCCATAGTCATTATTGTAATAGCTTTTTATATTTTATTACCCCTGATAAAGCTTAAATTCTTTGATAAGATTATCAAGTTCAAGCGCTCTTTGTGCAAGCTGTTCACTAATAGCAGAGCTTTCTTCTGAAGAAGCGGCTGTATTTTGTGTAACACTTGCTATTTGTTCAATACCCTGCTCAATCTGTGCAAAAGCTTCTGCTTGATTTTTAGCTGTTTCATTAGTTGACTTAGCAACTTCTGCAAATTCGTGCATTTGTTCAATAGTATTTTCAAATGCTGTTGCTACAGAAGTAGTAATTTCATTACCCTTGTTAATTTCTTCCATAGTCTTTACAATCAGTTCTCTTGTATTAACAGCCGACTTCGAACTGTCTGTTGCAAGCTTGCCAATCTGTTCAGCAACAACGGCAAAGCCCTTACCTGCGTCACCCGCTCTTGCAGCTTCAATTGAAGCATTAAGAGCTAAAAGACTTGTCTGTGAAGCAATATCTTCGATTGTAGATGTAATTTCTTCAATCTTCTTAGAAATATCAATTATATTTTGCATTTCTTCTGTAAGACTATCCATCTTTTGACGTTCTTGTTCTGCTTTTTCTGCTGCGTCAGATACCTTATTATAAGCTTCTTGAGCTTCTGTGGCACTTGTATTTGAAAGTGAAGCAACTGTTTCAATTGTAGCTGTCAACTGTTGAACAGCACTAGCCTGGTCTGTTGTTCCCTTTGAAAGTTCAATAGCTGCTTTCGATAATTCTTCTGAACCATATTCAACCTGTTCAGAAGTTTTTTGAATATTATTAAGTGTATTATTAAAGTTCTTTAAGATATATACAAATGATTCCTTAATACTTACAAAATCTCCGAGGAAATCTGTTATTTCATTAGAATCCTTAGTTAAATCACCTGAAGCAATCTCTCTTAAAGTTTCAGAGATTTCTTCTACATAATTATGAAAATTAAGCATTGTACCACGCATTGCTTCTGCCATGTGACCAAATTCGTCTTCTGATTCATAAGTAATAAGCTTTCCTGCTGACATATCACCTGTATACATAATTTCAGCAGCATCAGCAATCTGCTTTGCTGGTTCTGTAAGTATCTGTGTAAGAAGATTTATAATAAGTGTTGAAAGTACAAACAATACTATAATCAAACCAACACCTACAGCCATAAGTCCTCTACTTGTAATAACAGAAATCTTATAATAGTTCTGTCCATAAGCATATATTAATTGCTCTAACTCTCCTGTTAAAGCCTTAATTTCATTTACAATTGGAAGATATGTATTTGTATTAAGTGTATTAGCTTCACTAACATTTCCTGATTTTAAAAGTGACATTACTTGAGGTCTTACACTTTCACCCTCACTAATCTTATCTTTTAATTCTTTTAATTTATCTTTGCCATCCTGAGTTGTAAAATGCTTTTCCAATGAAGCTTCTGCTGTTACAACTATATTAACATCAGCTTCTACAGTCTTTTCAAAAATAGGATAACGCTGGTCTATACCGTCTGAACCCTCTAATATAAGACGATTAATTGCTCTTTGTAAATCTGTAAGTGCATATTTAACATCACCCACATCACTAATATTAGTCATTGGACCTTCATAGATACCCTTTATATTAGTAGATATGTATTCCATACCTATTATTAATATAACACCTATTATACAAGCCACTAAGGTAATTACTCCAAGTGCCCTTTTAAGCTTTATTTTAATAGGAAAGTTTTTCATTTTCTCCTTATAGCTCATATTTCTCCTCCATATATCTATAATTACTGGCAAATATCGGGTAAAATCTCATCAAGATGTATCGCTGTTCCATCATTCCAAGTTATAATCTGATTGTTCTTAACCTGACCATTTGAAAAAATATCCCAGCTATTCAAATCATAAAACCTTACTGTATCAAGTTTTGGCTTCATATCAAATACATATGCTATGCCATTACTCAACAGTATATCTAACTGAAAACCTTGTAAAAACGAAACACTTTCAATCTTTAACATCAAAATCACCAATATTCCTCTCCAAAATATGTCGAAATTATTATACATATATATGGTATTAATTTTCTATTATGGAAAACCATACATTTTATATAAAAATGGAGTTGTCATATTATAATATACCATCTTTTTCTATTTTTGCTATCGCAGAAGTTCGGTTTGCTACACCTAACTTTCTGTATATATTTGTAAGATTTTTTTCTACAGTAACCTGTGCTATGTGCATTTTTTGACTGATTTCCATATTTTTTAAACCTTGCTTTAAATATCCTATAAGTTCTCTTTCTCGTTTTGTAAATAGTGGTTTGTCACTCTTTACATCAATATTAGCCTTATTTTTAGAATTTAAGATTTTTAAAACACCTTTTTCATACTCTATTGCTTGCGGCTTTATTTTTTCAAAGAAACTATTCTTTTTCATGCTTAATATAATTGGCTTTATATCAGCTGCATTTTCAATAAATGGTATTCTTATATTGTCTTTTTCTGCCACATTAATAGCTTCCTGCATATAATCTATAGCAATGCTTTTGTAACCCATATTATATTTTGCAATTGCTTTATAAATATTAGCTGTAATTATAACACTTATATGCGATGTAGCTTCATAAGGCACTAACATCTGCTCACCTATCATATCAAGCATTTGCCAATTCTTATCAAAAATCATAAGTTTTCCATAAGACATACAACCGCTTCTTATATTTCTTATAGCCCTACTACAATTTTCAAGTTTAAAATCAACAATCCACTCTGGCATCATATCACGCATACCAAGACAAGCATAAATATAACCTTTAATAAGTTCAATGTCTATCACAAGTACGGGGTTATTTACATTTTCAATAAGCTCATTAAGTTCTGACATTTTCTTATCAAAGTCTTTTACATCTCCATGATATAATATGCACCTTAACATCATGTAATAACAACTTATAACAATACAAGTCTGATTTCTTAATTTATTCTGAACACACACACGCCCTGCAAGCTCATAAGCTTTATCAATATCACCTGTTATCATAGCATATTCTGCGTCAAAGAACTCGTCCCAACCTTCTAGTCCACCTTTTGTCAAGTGCATATACGACTTAGCATATTCCTTTTCAAGCTGTATAGTACGTTTTAGTTGACCTACTTCGTTGTGATATAGAAGTGTCATACAAGTAGTTCCATATGTAAGAAGTGAATTTCCAAGCAATGCAGATGTATTATATTTTAGATATTCACATGCTTTCTTAAGTGAAATGTTCATTTTTTCAATACTGTTAAACTCAAGCATTGAACGTATTACCATCATTTCGCCATATATCTTTTTATTATCTTTCCATTTTGCATTGTTTTTTATATTTTCAAACATCTGGTTATACAATTGCAATACTTTTTCCGCACTTTCTCTTTGTGTCAAAAAATAAAGATAATTAAGAAGCCCCATAATATAATCATCCCAAATAGGTTTCCATATTAGATTTCTTACTTCTTCAAATAATTCCGGTGCTTGTTCTAGTATATATCTGCCATGCTCTCCCGAATAAAGTCTTGCAATACTTTCCCAATTACATGCCTTAATATAATACCTTACAGCTTTAACAAAAATCTCTCTATTCTCCGACCACTGTCCTGCACGATTATATAAATCTTTTTTATCTATATCACTTTTTTCAAGTTCTTCAAGTGCAACTCTCTTTAACAAGCTGTGCATTTCAAATAATTTTGTCTTAACATCATAATAAATAAAACCGAACTGTTCTTGACACTTAAATATATCACTCTCATCAATCTGCATTTGTGTAACATAGTTTGAACCACTTATATCAAAAAAATCAAACAAAGATATTTTCATATAAAATTCTTGCATTTTAGTAGAAAGTTTATTAAATATTGAACTTTTAAGCAGATGTCCCACTCCTGAAAATCTGCCAAAGCCACCATTTTTCTTATACTCATACAAAGACAAATATACAGCACTTATCCAACCATCTGTATACTTATATAAGCTTGATAATTCATCTTTATTTAAGTCTATATTATTAATATTAAATATTTTCTTTGTATCTTCCTTACTTAATGTAAGATTTTTTTGATTAAATATTGCACACTCACCTTTTATTATTTTTTCTTCATATGAAATATCAGGATATATCCTTGAAATAATTAGTATATGAAGCTTATCCACACTTCCTATTGTTTCCTCAAGCAATGTTTCTATAACATTACTTTGACATTCTTGATAGTCATCAACGATAAGATATATTTCACGTTTAACATATTTTTTTAAAATATTTATAAAATATGCTCTCTCCTGCTTTGATTGTGGCAACTTTAATTCTGATATTTTATTGTTAATTTCCTTGTTAGCTTCTCCAATTGTTTTACACATTCGCTTCCAAATCCAGTTTTCATCGAACTCATCGGAGTGCATAGGAAACCATATGGTATACATATCCTCTTTTTGTTCAAAAAAATGTCTTATAAATGTTGATTTACCATACCCAGAAGGCGCAATAACCAATATCAACGGCATATTAATTACCTTTTGCAACTCATTTTCAAGAATTATACGCACATATTCCTTATTATATAAACTTATAATGCCGTTTTCATCATTCATTTACTCATTTACTCCTTACAAATCCATCTATGCCAACCTTATATAATTATTCCTAAATTTAATTACTTAAAGTATAATTTGCTTAATTAAAATATACCACATTGATACATATTACCTAATTATTTAATATATAATTATATAATAGGAACTATGATTTTGTAAATAGTTTATTAGAAAAGTTTGTGAATTTTTGAACAAAAATAAAGTTGTCGCACTAATGAAAACTTATACAAGATATAAAATTAATTACTATATAAATATCTATATTCTGTATAAAATTTTCTTAGTGCGACAGCGCCTTTTTATATTTAATGGGGATTTGAATTTTAATTATTTATTTTGCTGCTTCATTAATGCAACGCAATGCGTTAAGGGTTCTAGGGTATCCTATAAATGGTAAGCACTGTGAAATAATACTTATCAAGAACTGCTTATCATTTCCTAATTTCATATTAGCTGCTGCATGGCTTGTAAGCTGTGGCTCACAACCGCCCTGTGCATAAAGAAAACAAAATGTAATCATTTCTCTTTGCTTGTAGTCAAGACCATTTCTTGTATAATAATCACCGAAACAATTACCTGCAAGCCACTTGTTAATATGTTTTGACTCATCTGGGCCAGACTTATAAAAATCTTTCATGTGTTCGCCAAATATATCAACCTGTGCTTGAATACCTTTTTTGAGTCTATCCTGCATAGTAGTTGTAGCTTGTGTCTCTAATGGGAGTGAAATGTTTTTATCCTTTAACACAATAACTATTTTAAAGTATTATATTGTTCATCTGTTACTGGTTCGCACCACTCGTTTGAACATTCTTCACCCGGAATTTCTGCTGCTATATGAGAAAACCAACTATCCTTTTTTGCACCGTGCCAATGCTTTACATTTGCTGGAATTGTAATAACTGTTCCTGGTACAAGACTTACAGCTTCTTTTCCTTCTTCCTGATACCAACCTTCCCCTGCTGTACAGATAAGAAGCTGACCACCGCCAGACTTTGCATGGTGAATATGCCAGTTGTTACGACAACCAGATTCAAAAGTTACATTTGCAAGAAATAATCCATCTTCTGGTTTAGTTAATGGATTTAAAAATGAATTTCCAATAAAATATTTAGCATAAGCTGTATTAGGCTGTCCTAAGCCAAATACATTTTCCTTGTCAAATTGTTCTTTATTAGCCATCTTTATATCCTCCTAATTATTTAATAATCAAAAAATCTTCATAACACTATTACTCAACGCAATATTAACATTTAATCAAATATTATTTCTTATTATTAATTTCATATTTGAGATAATCTATACAATCAAGACATTTTTCTTGATGGTGAATTTTATCAAGTGTCTGATTTCTCTTGTTTCTTAAAATGTTTATTCTCTCAGCTTTTGTAATATCACCTTCCAAATGAAGTGTTACATATTCTCTTATTTCATCTTTTTCAAAGCCCATATCCTGCAAAGTTAATATACGGCTTAGAATTTCTAAATCCTTATCATCATATTGCCAACTACCATCAACATCTCTTTCTTTGACACAGAAATTCCATTTTTCATAATCATCAAGAATATCTAATGGAATATTGTACTTTTCACTAGCTTCTTTTTTTGTCATAACAACTGTACCACTCCCTTTCTTTGATAAACTCAAATTATTTTACCCATTACTAAAAGTCGACCAAAACAATCTAAAAAACTGCTATACTATATCTGCTAAAATGCTTTTATTGCACTTTCTCTAGCAGTTATAGTATAGCAGTTATATTTAATAGCTGTCTAATACCTATTTTTTATCATTTACAATTCATTTTATGTATAACACTATAATTGTTAATGTATAAAACTATTTCCAAACTTCTTCAGCAATCTCTTTAACTAATGCTAATTTAGCCCACTGTTCTTCTTCTGTAATCTTGTTACCAATTTCACATGAGGCAAATCCGCACTGTGGACTAAGATATAATCTTTCTAATGGAACATACTTTGCAGCTTCTTTAATTCTTGCAATTATAGCTTGTTTATCTTCAAGTTCTGGCTTTTTAGTTGTAATTAATCCAAGAACCACCTTTTTATCACCAGAAACTTCAGCTAATGACTCAAAACCACCTGAACGCTCATCATCAAATTCAAGATAGTAGGCTGTAACATTTTCCTTTGCAAATAATGTCTTTGCAACACTGTCATAAGATCCACTACTTGCGTATGTAGAATGGAAATTACCACGACAAATATGTGTATTAATTACAAGGTCTTCTGGCTTACCTTCTATTGCAAGATTGTTGATATATAATAACTGTTCCTTTATCTTTTCAAGTCCAGCTTCATCAGTTCCAAAAAGTTCACATGCTCTAGGGTCAACTAACATTCCCCAAGAACAGTCATCTAACTGAATATTTCTACAACCTGCATCATACAAATCTTTGATTACTTTCTTGTAACCATTTGCAATATCTTGAACAAGTTCGTCTGTATTTTCATAGTATTTCTTAGTATTCTCAAGGGCAAATGGCATAATCATTTGTTCTAAGAACTGAGCAGGTGCTGGTATTGTCTGCTTTGCTACTGTGTTATCATCTTCTAATGCCTTAACGAACTTAAAATGCTCTACAAATGGATGATTTTTAACACTTACCTTTCCTGTTAAATATGTATCATCTATCATGGCAGCTTCATCATGGAATGGAAGACCTGTCTTTGTTTCACAATGACCAACGCCTTCAAATCCCCACATAAAATCTAAATGCCAAGTCTTTCTTCTAAATTCACCGTCTGTAATAACGTGATATCCTGCTTTCTTCTGCTTTTCTACTAATTGTAAAATACATTCATCTTCTACATTTTTTAAATCTTTGTCTGTAATCTTTCCAGCTTCAAATTCCTGTCTTGCTTTCTTTAACTTTTCTGGACGTAAAAAACTTCCTACATAATCATATCTAAATGGTGTATTTCCCTTACTCATAATATTATCTCCTTGTCTGTTTAAAACTTGTCTATAATATAACTGAAAATTGAGCTTTTGTATAATACTTAAAACTTACGGTTATCCATAGTTTTAAACTATGGATAATATTGATATTTATTTTAAAATTTATTTGAATTACATACTTTACTTCTTTAAATTTTAAGAGTATAACTAAGTCAAGCAAATATTCGCAATCCGCTTTGCTACTTTTTCATAAACACAAATTATTATTGCACACAATTAAATATGAAATTTACTTGATGTTACTATTGCAAGCACAAACTTTATTTAGTTGCTCGCATAAAAATTAAGAAAGGAAGTGCGTATATATGACTGAAAAAACTATTTTTCCTAGAGAAGAAAAAACTGATTTACTCTTTAAAAAAATATTAGACGACCCTTGGGCTTGTGACAAACTCTTTGATACATTTTGCAATAGCCTATTTTGTAATGATGGTGTATATAACACCATTAACTCAAAGGAATTTACTAAAGCCATGTTCAATTCCTATCACAATCGTGACTTGTCAGCATTTCTTATGGCTATATGTCAAAATACTGTATTTGACTTACTTAGAAATGCTTCTTTAATTCCCTACCGTTTTAATGCAGACGGTAAACAAAACCCTATAATTATGACTGACAATAATGGTGTTTTACTCCCAGAATACAAAGATACTGCTCATAAAAAAGATTATCAACATTTCCATGAAGTTTATCATGACCTTAATAATAAGAAGAATATATATTTTGCTCAAGCATATCGTTACAGCCATTCATACCAATCTGATGATATGAAAATGGAACAAGACTCCATTTCAAAAACAACTGGCGTTTTACTCATTCGTGAATTGCCTGACACCATAAAACAAAAGGAAAGTGAAGCCGAAGCTTACTATGCAATATGGGATATTATGATTGAACTTGAAAAAAATCTTCCTATGGCGATTGTATTTTATGGTCAAGATTCACTTATTGAAGAAAATACAAGATATGATGAACTCGGAATTTTTCTTCCTAATTCACATTTCTTAAAAAACCTAGAAAAACACGTTGAAAAAGCCGAGGCGATAATTTATGAACAACACTAACTCAATTGAATTTGTAGAGAAAAATCACATGGAAATACCATGGCACGACTACACTGGCAATGACAGCCATGTAATAATTACACAAGCAAGTCTAATTGAAAAAGCTTCTGTTATTGGCAGAGTAGGACTCATTATGCTTTCCTGTGGAACTGGTGCATGGCGAGTTCGTACATCAATGAACCGACTTTCAAAAGAATTAGGAGTAACTTGTAATGTAGATGTTGGATTAATGTCTATACACTTTAACTGTTTTGACGGAAATAACAGTGTTTCACAGTCACTCTGTATTGCCAACACTGGAGTCAACACTTCAAAGCTATATAGAATGGAACAATTTGTTGATAATTTTCCAAAAGAAGAAATACTTTTAACGGGTGAAGAAATCCACAAAAGACTTGATGAAATAGAACAAATTCATGGTCTTTACTCTCCTATAAAATTAGGATTTGCTGCTGCAATTGCCTGTTGTGCATTTACCTTTCTTTTAGGCGGTGGAATAGTTGAAATGCTACTTGCCTTTATTGCCGCTGGAATAGGCAATTTTATCCGTACAAAACTTATTAAACACCATTTTACACTGTTTCTAAATATTGCAGCTTCTATTTCTATAGCCTGCCTTGTGTATGCTATTTGTTTAAAAATAGCAGAAATAGTATTTCATGTATCAGCTATTCATGAAGCGGGATATATTTGTTCAATTCTTTTTATAATACCAGGCTTTCCATTTATTACAAGTGGAATTGACCTTGCAAAACTAGACTTACGTTCAGGAATTGAAAGACTTACATACTCAATAATCATTGTATTAGCTGGCACTACAGTTGCATGGATTATGGCATTAATACTTCATTTTCAACCACATGACTTTGCTACTATCAATATGAATGTTATGTTACACCTTATTTTAAGATTAATTGCAAGCTTTTTTGGAGTGTTAGGCTTCTCTATTATGTTTAATAGTTCTTTGCAAATTGCTTCTACTGCTGCATTAATTGGTAGCATTGCTAATACTTTACGATTAGAATTAATTGATTTTACATTAATGCCACCTGCTGCCGCTGCTTTTATAGGAGCTTTAACTGCTGGACTTTTAGCTTCTTTTATTAAGAAAAATAATGGTTATCCACGAATATCTCTTACAGTTCCTTCCATAGTTATTATGGTTCCAGGACTTTACTTATATCGTGCAATATATAACTTTGGAATTATGTCATTGACTGATGCAGTATCGTGGTTTGCATCAGCTATTATGATTATATTAGTTCTTCCATTAGGACTTATTTTTGCAAGAATAATTACTGACCGTACATTTAGATATTGTACATAATATATTTATAATTTAGTTTTATATTAAACATGAAAACTGGTATTGTATTTTATAATATATGATAAATCTTTCATTAATTAATTATAAAATTCAACACCAGTTTTTATATATTTCTATTAATAATAAACTCTTATCAAATAAATATTGCCAATCTACTTGATATTATCAAAATACAATTTGTGCATAAATATATTTATAATAATTTAAGTTAATTACTTTATATATTTTCTAACAGAATTGATAAATTCACTAACAGCAGGCGATAATATTTGGTTCTTTCTCCATACAAGTACACATCCTGTTTCAATCGTTGGCTCTAGTGGAATAAACTTAAGGCCATTATACGTTGCTCCAACATCAAAACACATCACTGAACCTAAATTATTTTGTGCAAGAATAGCTGCATTATTTAATAGATTATATGTAGCAACAACCTTAAGTTGTTTATAATAATTCCCAAACCAACTCTCAATTTCATTTTTAACAATATCTCTTTTCACCATTATAATCGGAATATCCACAAGGTCTTTTGGAGTTACATAAGCTTTATCAGCTATAGGAGAATTAAGTTTTGTAAAAACTCCCCATTTCTCTTTATTATTTAGACGGATAAAATTATATTTTGAAATATCAACAGGTTCAGTAAGTATGCCAATATCTGCAAGCCCCTTTTCAAGTTGTTCCTTAATGTCATCAGCATTAGCAGTATAAATTTCAAACTGAACCATAGGATTATCCTTTTTAAAGCTTTCTCTGACTACTCTTCACAGCAAGCTGTGGAGGTTCTAACTGATGATATTTTGCAGT
>ENA-ORUA01002572-ORUA01002572.1-human-gut-metagenome-genome-assembly--contig:-NODE-2572-length-13814-cov-2.968530_pt1 | contig 13814 bp, 11 predicted proteins | sample MGYA00242076_ERZ509201 | MGnify/ENA primary metagenome ERZ509201 (study PRJEB26280, sample SAMEA2338863) | human gut metagenome | biome: human gut; feature: human-associated habitat; material: faeces...
CTGGTGCGGCTGGAGGATTGTTCTCCCGACATACCGAAGCTGCTGCCGGAACTCCGTCGCATCGCCCCGAACCTCTGCGTCAAGAACTCCCCGCTGTTCGACGTCGGTGAAACCTTCCGGCTCTTCGGTCCCTGCCGCACGGAGGTGGTGTCGCTGCACGACGAATGCAAGGAAGTCGTCGTCTATGCCGACGGCACGGGTCCCCTGCTGACGGCCGTTGCGCTCGGACTGGGAGAATTTTCCTGTCCGCCCGCCGAAGCCCGTGCAACTCCCTACGACAAGCCCTTCGATCCGGCCGCTTACCGCTGGCTGCTGATCCCCGACGTAGCGCTTCAAAAAGCCCGGCTGGCGCCGACCTACCTGCAAGGTCGCGCCGACATCTGGAGTCCGAACGGCTACGGATTCGCAGCGGAAAAGTCCGAAGACACATTGGGCCGCTGGCTGGAGATCGAGCGGATCGAGCCCTACAACCCCAAGCAACTGAAACGGGAGCTTTCCGGCAGCCGACTGACGATTCTGAAACAAGATTTCCCGCTCACGGCGGCTGAAATCGCCGCACGGCTCGGCATACGCGAAGGCGGCGAGCGACGGATCGCCTTCACGAAAATCGGGCAGGATTATTGGACGATCCGTCTAAAATAGCTATCTTTGAGAAACGTCCCGAAATGAAAGTCAAGAACGTCTTCACCTACTTCACGGACACGATCCTGCGGCGCAACGCAAACTCCTACCGCAATCCCCGCGTCCGGTGGGCCGTCAGACAGTACAAGCTGCTGTTCTACACGGCACGCGGCCTGATCGCCCACGATACGATCGTGCGCAGCGCCGCCCTGACGTTCTATACGCTCATCTCGATCGTCCCGATCCTGGCGCTGGTATTCGCCGTAGTCAAGGGATTCGGGCTTCTGGACGGCCTGATCGACGATCTCTACGCCCTTTTCCCGCAAAACGTCGAAGTATTGGACTACATGGTGGAATTCGCCCGCAAAGCCCTCGCCAATACGCAGGGCGGGCTTATCGCCCTGGTCAGCGTCGTAACCCTTTTCTGGGCCGTCATCCGGGTTTTCGGGTCGGTGGAGAGCGCTTTCAACAACATCTGGGAGGTTCAGTCCTCGCGCAATATCGCCCGCCAATACCTCAACTACATCGTCATCGCGATGGTCGCCCCGATCCTCTGGCTCGTGGCCAGCACGATGGGAGGTTATCTGCTCCGGTTCTTCGACGCGGGGAATACGTTCCTCGGCATCCTTCTTTCGAAACTTTCGGCCCTGGTCATCATCTGGGGCAGCTTCACCCTGATCTATGCCGTCGTGCCCAATACGAAAGTCTTGTGGCGCAGCGCTTTCATGGCGGGTATCGTCGCAGGAACGGTCTTCATGCTCTTTCAGTGGGGCTACCTCTATCTGCAAGGATGGATGACCTCCTACAACGCGATTTACGGCAGTTTCGCAGCCCTGCCGCTCTTCCTGTTATGGCTGCAAATCTCGTGGGAAATCCTGCTCTTCGGCGGCGAACTCTCGTTCGCCTACCAGAATATCGACCGTTTCGCCGAAGAGCGCGAATCGCTCGGCATCAGCAACGACCGACGACGCCGGATCATCCTGGCCGTCATGCTCCAGGTCGTACACCGCTTTCGGGAAAACGAAGGGGCGCTCCCGGTCGATGAACTCCGCCGCCGACTCTCGCTGCCCACCCGCATCGTGAACGATGTCCTGCACCAGCTCGTGCGCACGGGCCTGCTGATCGAAATCCGGAATCCGGACGACGACCGCGAAGTGGCTTTCGCCCCCGGACGGGACATCCACGAAATGACGCTCTACAACATTTTCAGAACCATCGACAATTACAGTTCGACACGCCTCTACTTCGCCGCGACCGAAGAAACGCGCCGAATAGACCGCGCGCTCGACGAGCTTCAGACGGCCTGCCGTACAGCGGGCGACCGGCTTCGGCTCATCGACCTGGACGACGCAGTGAACGCCGCCCGCAAACCGGCTTCCGGGCCGCAGCCCGAATCGAAACACTCGGAAAGATGAAAAATATCGTCCTCATAGGCAGCGGCAACCTGGCCGAAGCGCTCGCCCGCGCGATAAGCCGCACGGAAGGAGCAACATTGCTCCAGATCTTCGCCCGCAACGCGAAACGAGGTACAGCACTCGCCCTCGAAAACGGCACCGCGTGGAGCTCCGATCCGCGCGAGCTGGCCGCCGCAGACCTCTACATCCTGGCCGTCAGCGATGCGGCGGTCGTGACGTCCGGTACGGCGACGCTCGAAACGGCTTTGCTCGGCGTCCCGCCGAAGCCGCTGTGGTACATACGGCCGGAGGCATCGGAATAGAGGCTCTTCCCGCACGCTTCGACCGTCGGGGCGTTCTCTATCCCCTGCAAACCTTTACCCAAGGCCGCAGCGTGGATTTTGCCAAAATACCTCTTTTCGTCGAAGGAAACGACGACTCCTTCACCTCGGAGCTCGAAGCGTTCGCCCGCAATCTGAGCCGCACGGTATATCGTGCCGACTCCGACCGTCGCGTACGCCTTCACCTGGCCGCGGTTTTCGCCTGCAATTTCGTCAATCACCTCTACGCATTGGGAGGCGAGATTTTGCACGGGACCGAACTGCCCTTCGACGTACTGAAACCCCTGATCGCCGAAACCGCAGCCAAAGCCGTCGATTCGGGCGATCCGCATCGGGTGCAGACCGGGCCTGCCGTACGCGGCGACCTGCCGACGTTGCGGCGGCACGAAGCCGCACTCGCTCACGATCCGCGACTGTTACGAATTTATGAATCATTAAGTCAAGATATATGGGAAACTTCAAAGAAGACATCGTAAAGACCGAAGCGTTCATTTTCGACGTGGACGGCGTAATGACCGACGGGGGAATCATGCCCCTGGTCGATGGGGATTTCATCCGAAAATACTATGCCAAGGACGGCTATGCCATCGCCTATGCGCTCCGTATGGGCTACAAAGTGTGCATCATCACGGGCGGACGGGGCGCAACGCTCGACCACCGGCTCAAAATGCTGGGAATCACAGATGTTTACCTGGACTGCATGGACAAAATATCGGCCATGCAGGATTTCTTCGCACGCCACGGACTCGATCCGGCGAACGTCATCTACATGGGCGACGACATCCCGGACCTGGAGTGTATGAAGGCAGTCGGAATCCCCGTCTGTCCCTCGGATGCGGCATCCGAGGTGATCGAAGCCTCGCGCTACGTTTCGGAGTTCGCGGGCGGGCACGGCTGCGTGCGCGACATCATCGAACAGGTACTCCGCGCCAGGGACGACTGGGCCCGCGATTCCCGGGGCATGCACAGCTCGAATATCGCCGCGTCGCGGTAAAACCAAAAAGCAACGAAAGGGGCTGTCTAAAACTGTTAGACAGCCCCTTTTTCATTTTTCAGAAACAGCAGGAATTAACCACAATCGAACCCTCTTCCTCCGGGAAACAGTTCCCGTGATCGGACACATTCCTCGGTTCCAAGAATTTATTTTTACTCAAGTCCAAAGAGGACAACCGGTTATTGCAACAATACAGCTTTCTCAAAATCGGATTTCCCGAAAGATCCAACGTAGTCAATTGGTTGTCATTACACCACAACGTTTCCAACACCGAATTATGCGACACATCCAACGTAGTAAGCAAATTTTCACCACACGACAGCCAATTTAACGACCGGTTGTGGGATACATCTAACGAGGAGAGCGAGTTCCTGTCGCACGAAATCCATGTCAGAGCCTTGCAACGAGATACGTCCAGTCGGCTCAATTTATTCATGGGACAATCCAATTCCTTCAAATTCGGAACAGCGCCGAGATTCAGACGCTCCAATTCATTTCTACTGCAATTCAAATATATCAAATCCCGGTTCCGACTGACATCCAAGGTTTTCAGCCAACAGCCCGAGCATTCCAACGTGTCGAGTTTGGTATTTTTACTAACATCCAGGGTTTCCAAACGGTTCTTTTTGACAAAACCATTTCCGCACATAAGTTTTTTCAGTTCCAAATTATGCGACACATCCAAACTCGACAGACTGTTTTCCGTGCACACCAACTCTTTCAACAGGGGATTACCAGTCACATCCAACGCTTTCAACGAGCGATTAAATGCACAATGCAAAACAGTCAGCTTCGGATTCCGATCCGTTTCCAATGCCACCAGCTCATTCAACATGCACCGTAACTCCATTAGCACCGAATTATGGCTTACATCCAAGGATTTAAGACAATTTCCCGAACAATCCAACTTTACCAAACGAGGATTCTGCGTCAAATCCAACGTCGATATCATATTCATACAGCAATTCAACTCCTCCAACAGCGGGAAATACTCGATTCCTGCTAAGGAAGCGATACCCCGCCTCGAACAATCTATCTTCGTCGCAGCCCGACCGGCAGGTGTTACTACGACCCGGCTCCCGTTTTCGCCGATCTCTTCGATATACCCCTGTTCCAAAAGATAAGCCCGGAAATTGGGATCGGGAATCATGTATTGCAGATACGCCGGGCGAACAATCGTATCCGCCGCACGGTATATCCGACCTTTTTTCAATCTTACGGGGAATTTGCCACCGCATTGAATCCTGAACATATTCCCGCTGTCACGATCCGTCACGACCGTTAACGAATACCCTCGGCGAAACTCCACAGGCAGTACAGGCAGATAAAAAGAGGTCGATTCTTCCGTCAGCTCCACCCCCGATCCGCAATCCAATACGACGCAAGGACTGACTTTCCTCTCTTCGCACACACTGTCGGGCAGCTCCTGCCTACTGGCTACCACCTTGATCGATCCTGCCAGAATTTCACCGTCGTTTCCCTGCAAAATAACTTGTTTCACCTTAATCGGTTCGAGAGCGAAGCTGTCTTTCCTCAATCGCAACTCCACAGCGGAGAACATATTTTCGAAATCGAGTGTCATTTCAGCCAGATTTCCCCGGTACCGGCCGAGCATAGGCACGCTCCGGCACCCCTTCTCATCATACTGCGCCACACCGACCGGAAGAAAAAAACTCCCGTCCTCTTGTAACGCAAATCCATACGGTCGCCAAGCTACGACCGAAACAGGATCCTCGATCCGCTCTTTCGGCCACATCTCTTTCATCAAATCCTCCGTCGAATAGGTTATTCGACCGTCAGCAGCCTGCATAGCAAACACCGGCCTCGATGTGAAAGACGATTTAATAAAGTCCAAATAGCTATTATCCTGAATTAAGAAGCCGATTCCATCCTCTTCGTTCCATACGAACTTCTCGACCGCACCATCGATGCCGATCGTATCCAAGGCGATACATCCGGCCTGATCGTTTCCCGATGTGTTCGACACTCCATTCGTCTTCGTCGTCGAAGCTCCGGAGCATGCCTGCAGCAAAAAACAGATAAAAAAAGACACTACCAATCTTGTACGCATACAAACTTCTCTTTTCTCTATAAAATTACAATTTTTCGAGAAATTCCGCATCCATAAACAAAAAAATTACACCGAAAAGGCGTAATTTTATCAAAATAAGACATCCGACCCGGGAAAATCCGGCTCGACTACACTTCCCATCTTTTCCCGATACGCGAGAGATGCTCCTGCAGGCGGAGGCGGAAATGTTCCCGGCGCTGCTTGAGGTTTTCACGCCACCCCTGCCAACGCATATAACGCTGTTTTTTCTCGGGATAAATGTCCGGAATGGTCAGCAGAATACCCGTCTCCTCCACACCGCCGAAATCGGTGTTGATTACCGTATCGAACACCCGCATCGTAGGCGAGAGATTCATATAGGCATTGATCAGCGGAGGAATGTTCTCGTTGAACTCGCGGATGCGCTGGATCAGGATACGGTAATTCTCCTCATAGGTCTTGCCCGTGAAAAAATGCTCGTAATAGGGATCGTCCAAATCGAGCTGCACGGGATTTTTACCCGCCACCAGATGATCGGGATCGGGAAAATAACGGCGCAGGAACCAGATCAGGGCATTGCGTGCCATAGCCTTGTACGAAGCGTACATCGTCACCTTGCCGAAAAGGTATTTCACCTTGGGATTCAGCACCACAAGCGCCCCCAAACCGTCCCAGAGGTTGTCCAGCGCATAGATACTCTTCGAATTGCCGCGCGACTGATAGGAAGGCTGTACGAACGAACGCCCCAGTTCGATGGTATAGGGCAGGTATTCCTTGCGGAATTTGTCGCTGAAGGTGAAATAATGTTCAGTGGAAAGATGCCGGGGATTTTCCGACGTGCAGACGATAAAGCGATAACCGCCCACGATCTCCTGCTCCGCAGGGTCCCAGACGATCAACTGGTAATAACCGTCGCCGGCGAGATCCTCCTCGTCTATATCCACGGCGAGCCCCGTTCCGCCCCCCGCCGACCGGAAGGCGACCTCCCGCAGGCGTCCGATCTCCCGCAGCAGGGACGGGCATTCGGCGGCATCGAAAATATAGATTTCATTCGAAGCCTTGTTCGTATTTCGGACCTTGCGTTCTGGGGTCAATTCCGCGAGCAACAGACTTCGGCTTACAGGCTCTATGATGGGTTCCATGCTGTTAAATTTAGAGCAAAACTAAACAATTTATCCGTGTTTTGCTTCGGCACGCAACTTTTTTTCCAAAGAATACGCCTTTTCGCGTACGTAATCCGCCCGCTGCTGCCACGATCCGCATTCGACCAGCTCGTCCGTCGAAACAGGCTCCCCGACCAGTATCCGGAAATGTTTTCCCTTCTGCGAAAACATCTCGTCGGGCAGATAGAGCATCTCGATATTGAACCGGATACCTATCTTCGTCCGAAAATTGGAAAGGCGGTAAAAGAAATCGGATAGTTCGCCCTCGACGAAAACCGGCACGATCCGGCGCCCGGACGCCGCCGCCCGCTTGACGAAATTCGAACGCCACGGCAAATCGGACACCACCCCCTGCCGACGGCGCGAACAAAGCCCGGCCGGGAAGGTCAGAATCGGACAGTCGCTTGCGAAAGCTTCGTCGAACCTGCGCAGGTATTCCCCGCATTGCGAACCGTGCTTGTTCACCGGAATCCAGAGCGGTCGCAGCGGCTCGACGTGCATCAGCAAATCGTTCACGATCACCCGCGCATCGCCGAAATATCCGACCAGCTCGTCGGCCAGCATCATACCGTCCATTCCCCCGAAAGGATGGTTCGACGCAAAGAGATACCGTCCCTTCGGATCGAGATTTTCGAGCCCTTCGACCGAATAGGTCACTCCCCAGAACTTAAAACAAGCCTGGATAAACTGCTGAGGAGGAAGCGCGGAATACTCATCCAGAATATAGTTGATTTCGTCCTGATGGATCGTGCGCTTGAGCCAGCGGATAACGAATCCCGGCACCCATCGGGCGATCCGGGGAGCCTTTGCCGCAAGCACGGCATCGACATCTATTTTCGGCATAACGTAACCCTTTTAATTATCGGTCGAAAGTCGTACGACGCCCGATTTGCACCTATCGCACCTACGCTCGGATTTCCAATCGAAACTCCGCATCGGTACAGGGAGATCCCGGAAGCGGGACACCCCGGCCTTCCGGAGTACGACCGTTCTCAACCGTTTTTTCTTCGGTAAAGATAACGATTTTTCCCTGCAAATTGTCTAACTTTACACCCTAAATATATATCGAAGCCAAATGACCTCCGTCTATCATACGCCCGTCCTGCTCGAAGAGTCCGTCCGACTGCTCGACATCGATCCTGCAGGAACCTATGTCGATCTCACCTTCGGCGGTGGCGGACATTCGCGCCGCATCCTGTCGGCACTGGGCGACCGGGGACGTCTTTACGCCTTCGATCAGGATCGGGATACCCGGGACAACTGCCCGGAAGACAGCCGCTTCCATTACGTCGAAAGCAACTTCCGCTTCATGCGGGGCGCCCTGCGGCTGCACGGAGTAACCCGGGTCGATGGTATCCTGGCCGACCTGGGCGTGTCGTCCCACCATTTCGATGCCGTCGAACGGGGATTCTCGTTCCGGGGTTCAGCACCGCTCGACATGCGGATGAATCAGCGCGGAGGAGGCACGGCGGCCGACCTGGTGAACACGCTCGACGCCGACGCCCTGACCCGCATCCTGGGCGATTGGGGCGAAATCGACACCCCCTGGAAAGTCGCCGCCTGCATCGTCCGCGCACGGACCGCGCAGCCGATCCTGACCACCGCAGACCTGGTTGCGGCCGTAGCGCCCTGTACCCCGAAAAAGGACGAATCGAAATTCCTGACCAAGCTGTTCCAGGCCCTGCGCATCGAAGTAAACGGAGAAATGGAAGCGCTCAAAATGGCGCTGGAACAGAGCCTCAAGGTGCTGCGCCCCGGCGGACGGCTGGTAGTGATCTCCTACCACTCGCTCGAAGACCGGCTGGTGAAGAACTTCCTGCGCAGCGGCAATTTCGAGGGGCGCATCGAAAAGGATTTCTTCGGCAAGCCCGAAACGCCGTTCGAAATCATTACGCGCAAGGCCGTCACTCCCTCCTCGGAAGAGCTCGTCCGCAACCCGCGTTCGCGCTCGGCCAAACTGCGAGCCGCTGCCAAAATCGTACGCCAATAACCGTTTCCGACCGACATGAAATACAACGACCACGAATTCGACCCCGTCACCGACGAGGAGCGTGCCGCCCGGGAGCGGGAGGAAGAGCTCGCCCGCCGCATCCGGCGCGAAGTGCTGCGCGTGCAGAGCGGCGAAGCCGACGAGGAAATTCGTGCCGACCGGGAGCGGGAGCAGGCCGAAGAGGAGGCCCGGCAGGAGGAGCAGCGCAAGGAGGAGCGCCGCCGCTCGAACATCTTCTGGCTCCTCTTTTCGGGCAATATTCTGGTTCGGAAAGGAGCCTCGGAATACTATCGTTACATGATTTGCATCGCCGCGATGTTTTTCGTCAGCATCTTCGTAATGTTCACGGCGCTGCACCTCGACATGAAATACTCGCGGCTTTACCGCGAGGTCCAGATGCTGCGCGAGCGCTCGACGCGCCTTCAGGAGCAGCGTTTCCGCCATACGACCCACTCGGCCATCCTCGAAGAGCTGCGCCGACGGGGCATCGACTTGTACGACCCGGTCGTTCCGGGTGAAATTCTCGACGACTGATGAGCAAGATGAAACCGGAAAAATCGCGCATCAAAAGCGACATCCTGCTGCGGGTGAGGTTGCTCTACATCCTCTTCATCCTGGCGGGACTGCTCATCTTCGCACGTCTGGTATGGGTGCAGCTCTTCAGCTCGGAGGTCGCCTACAATGCCGAACGGCTCGCCGGACGCATCTTCACCGAACAGATCATCCCGGCCCAGCGGGGCAACATCCTCACGCGGGACGGAGATCCGCTGGCCACCTCGATCTTCCGCTACCGCGTCGAATTCGATTTCGGCAGCCCGGGGCTCGACTCCGTGCGTACGTTCCACGAACAGAGCGACTCGCTGTCCAAACTACTTGCCGCCTATTTCGGCGACAGATCCGCAGCCGAATACCGTCGCATGTTCCGCACGCAGCATGCCAAACACTACCAGGTAAAATACCGCAAGGACACCCTCGTTCCCCGCTCCGAAGGACGCATCGCCCGCTGGATCGACCGGATTTTGGACCGGGAATTCGTGCCGAAAAAACTCTACGATACCCTGCGCGACCACACTCCCGTCCAAATCTTTCCCCGCGACATCGACTACACCGAATGGGAAACCCTGCGCAAATACCCGCTCCTGAACTGGAACATGGGCATGGTTTACAACCTGCGTGAAAGCGACGAACGCATCTATCCGCAGGGCGAACTGGGGCGCCGCACGATCGGACTGACCGGCGACCGAGGCAACTACGGCATCGAGGCCGTCTATCGCGAAGAGTTGGCCGGCCGCGACGGTCGGGCCACGCGCCAACGCATCGCCCGGGGTTTTTACGGCCGCGTCGTGGACGGCGACAACATCGACCCGATCGACGGACTGGACGTGGTCACGACGCTCGATCTCGATGTGCAGGACGTGGCGAACCGTTACCTGCGCGAACAGCTCGAAGCCCAGAACGCCATCTGGGGTACCACGATCGTGATGGAGGTCCGCACGGGCGAAATCCTCGCCCTCGTGAATCTGGGCCGCACCCCCGGCGGCGGATACGCCGAGCGGGAGAACTACGCCATCGGGCGTAACACGGAGCCGGGCTCGACCTTCAAGCTGGCTTCGATGCTGCTGTTGCTGGACGACGCGGATATGCCGCTGGACCAGACCTACGACACGGGCAACGGACGTGTGGTGAAGGTCGGCGGCATCCGGGTGCAGGATTCGCACGCCGGATTCAACGACATGGATTTCCGCACGGCGGTCGCCCAGTCGTCGAACGTCTATTTCGCCAAGGCGATCTGGGAGCGTTATGCCGACAACAAGGAGCGTTACAGCGACTTCATGAAAAAGCTGCACCTCGACCAAACCGTCGGACTGGAGGCTTTCGGCGAGAAAAAACCGCTCTTTCAGGATTGGAAGGAGGTGCCCGACCCCAACAGTATGCTCGTACGCCGCTCGTTCGGCTATCGTATCAAACTCTCCCCGATCCAGGTCATCACCCTCTACAACACCATTGCCAACGACGGCAAAATGATCTCTCCGATCCTGGTTCGGGAGCTGCGCCGGGGCGACGACGTGGTCGAACATTTCAAGGCCCGAACGCTCGTGGACAAGATATGCTCCGAACGCACGCTGCGCGAGGTCCGCAAACTTCTCGAAAGCGTCGGCACGGAAGGTACGGGTGCTGGATTTTTCCGCGACACGACCCTCTACACCGTAGCGGCCAAGACCGGTACGGCCCAATACGCCGACGACAAGATCGGCTACCGCGACGGCTACTACATCGGCAGCATGGTCGCCTACTTCCCGGCTCACAACCCCCGCTACACGGTGCTCACGACGATCCACACCAAACGGCAGGCCGGCAAATCCTATTACGGCGGCCCGCTCTCGGGTCCGGTGGTCAAGAAGGTCGTCACCTACCTCTACAACCGGGAGCACGACTGGGATCTCTCGCCGGAAAATTCAGGGGAAAAACACTATCCCCGGCGAATCAAAGGCGGCGACATCGCCCAAATCCGCCGCATCGCCGACAAATTCTCGCCCCGCACCTCGTTCGAAGACCGCAAAGGCTGGGGAACGGTACGGATCGACTCCCTCTCGAACGTCACGATCTCGACGCTCGCACAGGACGACCAAACGATGCCCAACGTCGTAGGCATGGGACTCAAAGACGCCCTGTTCCTGCTCGAAAGCCGGGGCCTCAGAGTTTCCTTCTCGGGACGAGGCTCCGTCCAATACCAAAGCATCGCTCCCGGCACGCGGATCTCGCGCGGGGGAGCCGTAACCATAACACTCAAATAAAGAGATGAAACAAATTCAAGAATTAATCAAGGCGACACAGGTGCTCCGCGTGGAAGGCAACTCCGATACACGTGTGAGCAGACTGGCGTATGACTCCCGCCGCATCGCTCCCGGGGACTGCTTCTTCGCCGTGAGCGGCACCCAAAGCGACGGGCACGCCTACATCGATGCGGCCGTCGCCGCCGGAGCGGTCGCCGTTGTCTGCCAGCGGCTGCCCGAACACCTCCCCCCGTCGGTCTGCTACGTCGTCGTAGCGGATACCAACGCCGCGATGGCCGACATGGCCGCCGCATTCTACGGCGACCCGAGCCGTCAGCTCAAACTGGTCGGTATCACGGGCACCAACGGCAAAACCACCACCGTCACCCTGCTCTACGACCTCTTCCGGGGGTTGGGCTACAAGGTCGGCCTGATCTCGACGGTCGTTTACTGCATCGACACCGAACGCATCGAATCGACCCACACCACCCCCGACGCCATCCGCCTGAACGAGATGATGGCCCGCATGGTCGAAGCCGGGTGCGAATACTGCTTCATGGAGGTCTCCTCGCACGCCATCGTGCAGGAGCGCATCCGAGGACTGCATTTCACGGGCGGCATCTTCTCGAACATCACCCACGACCACCTGGACTACCACAAGACTTTCGCCGAGTACATCCGCGCCAAGAAACTCTTCTTCGACAATCTCCCGAAGGAGGCTTTCGCACTGATAAACATCGACGATCGCAACGGCCGGGTCATGGTGCAGAACACGCGGGCGACCGTCAAAACCCTCTCGCTGCAATCGATGGCCGACTTCCGATGCAAGATCCTCGAAACACACCCCGACGGTATGGAACTGCGCATCGACGGACGTGAAGTATGGGTCCATTTCCTCGGCCGCTTCAATGCTTACAACCTGCTCTGCGTCTATGCCGCAGCCCTGCTGCTGGGCGCCGACCGCGAAGAGGTGCTCCAAATCATGAGCACGCTGCATCCCGTAAGCGGACGCTTCGAATTCGTACGGGCCGCCGACGGCACCACGGCGATCGTCGATTACGCCCATACGCCCGACGCTCTGGAAAAAGTGCTCCAGACCGTCGAGGAGATCCGCCGCCCGGGACAACAGCTCTTCGTGCTGTGCGGCTGCGGCGGCGACCGGGACAAGACCAAACGCCCCGAAATGGCGCAGATCGCCGTAAAATACGCGACCACCGCAATCCTCACTTCGGACAACCCCCGCCACGAAGATCCCGACGCGATCCTCGACGACATGGTCGCAGGACTCGCCCCGGGTGACCGCTACCTGCGGATCGCCGACCGCGCCGAAGCCATCCGCACGGCCGCGATGCTCGCCAAGCCGGGCGACATCCTCCTGCTGGCCGGCAAGGGACACGAAACGTATCAGATCGTCGGCGACGTAAAAAACCATTTCGACGACAAGGAGGAGGCTCTCCGTGCCTTCGCCCTCTACGCTAAAAATTAACCTGCGACATGCTCTATCATCTTTTCAAATATTTCGACAACGTTCACAACCTGCCCGGCGCAGGTATGTTCCAGTACATTTCGTTCCGCGCGGCGGCAGCCATCATCATCGCCCTGCTGATCGTCATCGTCTTCGGACGCAACATCATCAACTTCCTGCGCCGCAAACAGATCGGTGAGGAGATCCGCGATCTGGGGCTCGAAGGACAACTCCAGAAGAAAGGCACGCCCACGATGGGCGGCGTAATCATCCTGCTGGCCATTCTCGTCCCCGTACTGCTTTTCGGACAGCTCGACAACGTCTATATCCAACTGATGCTGGTTTCGACGATCTGGCTGGGGCTGATCGGCTTTCTGGACGACTACATCAAAGTCTTCCGCCACCACAAAGAGGGGCTCAAAGGGCGTTTCAAGATCGTGGGACAGGTCGGCCTGGGCATTATCGTAGGTACGACCATGTGCTTCTCGCCCGACATCGTCGTCCGGGAAAAGACGACCGAACCGGTCGAAACGATCTACCTCGACGAACACGGCCGAACCATCGCCGACCACATCCAGCGGCGCATCGTCAGCTCCGAGAGCCGTCAGACGACCCAGACCACGATTCCCTTCGTCAAGGACAACGAATTCGATTACAGCTGGCTCACGGGCGGCAACCGCACCCTCACTTGGATTCTCTACGTCGTCGTGGCGATCCTGGTGGTCACGGCCGTTTCGAACGGCGCCAACCTCACGGACGGACTCGACGGCCTGGTGACGGGGGTATCGGCCCCGATCGTACTGGTGCTGGGCATCCTGGCCTATCTCTCCGGACACATCGTCTATGCCGACTACCTGAACATCATGTACATTCCGGGCAGCGGCGAACTGGTCGTCTTCGCAGCGGCGCTGGCCGGTGCGCTGGTCGGCTTCCTCTGGTACAACAGCTTCCCGGCACAGATCTTCATGGGCGATACCGGCTCGCTCTCCATCGGCGGCATCATCGCCGTCTTCGCCCTCTGC
>ENA-ORUA01002576-ORUA01002576.1-human-gut-metagenome-genome-assembly--contig:-NODE-2576-length-13804-cov-5.088806_pt1 | contig 13804 bp, 9 predicted proteins | sample MGYA00242076_ERZ509201 | MGnify/ENA primary metagenome ERZ509201 (study PRJEB26280, sample SAMEA2338863) | human gut metagenome | biome: human gut; feature: human-associated habitat; material: faeces...
TCATACGCTGCTCCACATTGCCGCCCTCAAAATAGATGATCTTGGCATCCTCACCGCCGAGCTCGATGGCAACGTCGGTCTGCGGAGCGAGTGCTTTTAACGAAGTGGAAACCGCGATAACTTCCTGCGTGAACGGGATGCCGAGGTGGTTGGCAAGCGCAAGTCCGCCGGAACCGGTGATGACCGGCTGCAGGGTCAGTTCGCCCAGCTTTTCGTGTGCTTCCCCGAGCAGGTGGGCAAGGGTTTCCTGAATGTTTGCAAAATGGCGCTCGTAATCGGCAAAGAGAAGCTGGTTCTCTTCGTCGAGGATCGCAATTTTAACAGTGGTGGAACCGATGTCGATTCCGAGAGTATATTTTTTATCAGTCATGAATCAAACTCCTTTTATAATAAGAAACAATCTCAACACATTATACGACAAAAAATAAGGAAATACAATTGGAAAAAAGGCGATGTCTTATGAAAAAAGTATAAAGCCCTTGTGAAAAATGGAGAAACCAGGAGGGAAAAAGGCAGAAAAAAGAAAATTCAGGCATTGTCAAAAACGGGTTTTGCCTGTATACTAAAAATAGTATGCCCTGTATGAAAAACAGGCGGCAGGGATCATGAGAAAGGATGAAAAGCGTTATGTATAAAATTCTGAAAATGGAAGGAAGAGCGAAGCGCGCCCACATGGAAACCGTGCACGGCAATATCGAGACGCCGGTATTCATGAATGTCGGAACCGCGGCAGCGATCAAGGGAGCCGTTTCCACTGAGGATCTCCAGCAGATCGGCACGCAGGTAGAGCTCTCCAACACGTACCACCTCCACGTGCGTCCGGGCGACGAGGTTGTAAAGAAGATGGGCGGACTCCACAAGTTTATGGTCTGGGATAAACCGATCCTGACCGACTCCGGCGGATTCCAGGTATTCTCTCTTGCAGGCCTTCGGAAAATCAAGGAGGAGGGAGTTTATTTCCACTCCCACGTAGACGGAAGAAAGATCTTCATGGGACCGGAGGAGAGTATGCAGATTCAGTCCAACCTGGCATCCACGATTGCGATGGCCTTCGACGAGTGCCCATCGAGTGTGGCAGACCGCCGTTATGTGCAGAATTCCGTGGACCGTACGGCAAGATGGCTGCAGCGATGCAAGGATAAAATGCAGGAACTGAACCAGAGAGAGGATACCATCAACAAGCACCAGCTGCTGTTTGGTATCAATCAGGGAGCAATCTATGAAGATATCCGTATCGATCATGCAAAACGGATTTCCGAGATGGGTCTTGACGGATATGCCGTCGGCGGTCTTGCGGTAGGAGAGACACACGAGGAGATGTATCATATTCTCGATGAAGTGGTTCCGTATCTGCCAAAAGAAAAACCGACATATCTGATGGGTGTCGGAACACCGGCCAATATTCTCGAGGGTGTAGAGCGCGGCGTTGATTTCTTCGACTGTGTATATCCGAGCCGGAACGGACGTCACGGTCACGTTTATACAAATCATGGAAAAATGAATTTGTTCAACCAGAAATACGAATTGGATCCGCGCCCGATCGAGGAAGGCTGCCAGTGTCCGGCATGCCGCCATTACAGCAGAGCTTATATCCGTCATCTGCTGAAAGCAAAAGAGATGCTCGGCATGCGTCTCTGTGTTCTGCACAATCTGTATTTCTACAACAATATGATGACAGAAATCCGAAACGCACTCGATGAGGGCAATTTTGCCTCCTACAAACGTGCGAAGCTTGCCGGATTTGAGGAATACGACAAAAAGTAAGCTCTGTTCAAAGCCATGCGAAATGCGAGAAGCCATATTGAGATGTGGCGCAGTGCAATCGAGACGGGGGTCGGAATTGTAATATATGAAATCTTTGGAAAATAGGGAAAATATCCAAAAAAGACTTGCCCATCGGTTCCAGATTGTGTATTATGATAGGTGTGTCTAAAGAACGGGATGTACTCTCGAATAACAGGAGGAAAGAAAATGTTTTTAGCAACAACAACAGCAAACAGCGGTGTGATGAGCACTGGTATGTTAATTATGTGGCTGGTCATCATGTTTGGTATGATGTATTTCTTAATGATCCGTCCGCAGAAGAAAGAACAGAAAAAACTGCAGGCAATGCTGAATGACCTTGCAGTCGGAGATGCAGTCGTAACGACAAGCGGTTTCTACGGCGTAGTCATCGATATCACAGATGACGATGTCATCGTAGAGTTCGGAAACAACAAAAACTGCCGTATCCCGATGCGCAAAACAGCGATCACAGAGGTTGAAAAACCGGAAACAGCAGTCGTTGAAGAGAAAACAGAGAAGAAAAAATAAACATGATCTAGGTATGTAAAAAGCGCAGGTATTCAAAAAAAGGATGAGTACCTGCGTTTTTTTTGCCCATTAGAGATTTTATGGAATTTTCCTGTAGAGTAAAAAGCCTTCCGGACCGGATTGCCCCTGCGGCGAGACCGGGGGAAAAGAGGGAAAAATGCCGCGTAATTTTCTTTTAAACAGCAAAAAAGCAAAAAGATTATTGCGTTTTGTTAGGGATAAAGAAATTTCGTGTTGAAATTACGGCGATAATAGCGTATAATTTAGAAATGCTATAGACACAGAGAAAATAGAACGGTTTTTCAGCCGGAAGAAAAGAGGGAGAAAGATATGGAATACCGTATTGGATTAATTCACGGTGACGGAATCGGACCGGAAATTGTAGATGAGGCAAAAAAGGTTCTGGACGCCGTCTGCGAGAAATATGGACATAAGTTTGAATATACCAACCTTCTGCTGGGCGGAGCCTCCATCGATGTGCACGGCGTGCCGCTGACAGATGAAACCATAGAAGAAGCAAAAAAATGTGACGCTGTTCTGATGGGCTCCATCGGAGGAGATGCCAAGACCTCCCCATGGTACAAATTAAGCCCGGATAAGCGCCCGGAGGCCGGACTTTTAAAAATCCGGAAATCGTTAGGCCTGTTTGCAAACCTGCGCCCGGCGTACCTGTATCAGGAATTAAAGGATGCCTGCCCGTTAAAAGAAGAAATTATCGGTGAGGGCTTTGACATGCTGATCATGCGTGAGCTGACCGGCGGCCTGTATTTCGGAGAGCGCAGCACCGTAGAAGAGAACGGCATCAAAAAAGCAACGGATACCCTGACTTACAGCGAGCCTGAAATCCGCCGTATTGCAATCCGTGCCTTCGACATCGCCAGAAAGAGAAAGAAAAAAGTAACAAGTGTAGATAAAGCAAATGTTCTCGACTCCTCCCGTCTGTGGAGAGCTGTTGTGGAGGATGTTGCAAAAGATTATCCGGACGTTACGTTAGAGCATATGCTGGTTGATAACTGTGCAATGCAGATTGTTCACAATCCGTGCCAGTTTGACGTGGTTCTGACGGAAAACATGTTCGGAGATATCCTTTCCGATGAGGCAAGTATGGTGGCAGGTTCCATCGGAATGCTTTCTTCCGCCAGCCTGAATGAGACAAAATTCGGTCTGTACGAGCCAAGCCACGGCTCCGCACCGGATATCGCAGGAAAAAACATTGCAAACCCGATTGCAACGGTTCTGTCCGCAGCCATGATGCTCCGCTACTCTCTGGATCTCGATAAAGAGGCAGAGGCAGTAGAAAATGCTGTACAGAAAATCTTAAAAGACGGATACCGCACCGTAGACATCATGTCCGAGGGATGCAAAAAAGTATCCACCTCCGAAATGGGAGATCTGCTGGTAAAAGCACTGGAGTGAGGCTTGCAGATTGCGGAAATGGTTTTTCAGACACACTCTAGCATAAAACTGTAAGATAAGAAAAGAGGAAAAGATCATGAGAAGTGATGCTGTAAAAAAAGGAATCGCACAGGCACCGCAGCGTTCTCTGATGCGTGCGCTGGGTCTGACCGAAGAAGAGATGAAAAAACCGCTCGTAGGAATCGTAAGCTCCTACAATGAGATTGTACCGGGCCACATGAACCTGGATAAAATTACAGAGGCTGTAAAAATGGGCGTTGCCATGGCAGGCGGAACACCGATCGTGTTCCCGGCCATCGCAGTCTGTGACGGTATCGCCATGGGCCACATCGGAATGAAATATTCCCTCGTTACCCGTGACCTGATCGCCGATTCCACCGAGTGTATGGCAATGGCACATCAGTTTGATGCCCTGGTATGTATCCCGAACTGTGATAAAAACGTACCTGGTCTTCTGATGGCAGCAGCAAGAGTCAATGTTCCGACCGTATTTGTCAGCGGCGGCCCGATGCTTGCCGGCCACGTAAAAGGCGAGAAGAGAAGTCTTTCGAGCATGTTCGAGGCAGTCGGCTCCTACGCTGCCGGAACCATGACAGAGGAAGACGTCTATGATTTCGAGTGCAATGCGTGCCCGACCTGCGGTTCCTGCTCCGGTATGTACACCGCAAACAGCATGAACTGCCTGACCGAGGTTCTCGGTATGGGCTTAAAAGGCAACGGAACGATTCCGGCCGTATACTCCGAGCGTCTGCGCCTGGCAAAGAGAGCCGGTATGCAGGTTATGGAGCTGTTAAAACAGGATATCCGTCCAAGAGACATCATGACAAAAGAAGCATTCCTGAACGCTCTGACCGTCGATATGGCACTGGGATGTTCCACCAACAGTATGCTGCATCTGCCGGCCATTGCGCATGAGGCAGGCGTAGAGCTGAATCCGGAGATGGCAAACGCCATCAGCGAGAAGACCCCGAACCTCTGCCATCTGGCTCCGGCAGGATACCACTACATCGAGGAGCTGAACGAGGCAGGCGGTGTTTATGCCGTTATGAATGAGCTGAACAAGCTGAATCTGCTGCACACAGAGTGTATGACAGTAACCGGAAAGACCGTAGGGGAGAACATCAAAGGATGTGTCAACAAAAATCCTGAGATCATCCGTCCAGTTGAGAATCCATACAGCAAGACCGGCGGTATCGCCGTTCTGAAAGGAAACCTGGCACCGGATACCGCAGTTGTCAAACGTTCTGCCGTTGTTCCGGAGATGCAGGTTCATGAAGGCCCGGCCAGAGTCTTTGACTGCGAGGAGGATGCCATCGAGGCAATCCGCGGCGGCAAGATCGTGGCAGGCGACGTTGTTGTCATCCGTTATGAGGGACCAAAGGGTGGTCCTGGTATGCGTGAAATGCTGAATCCGACTTCTGCCATTGCAGGTATGGGACTTGGTTCTTCCGTAGCCCTGATCACGGACGGCCGTTTTTCCGGCGCATCCCGCGGTGCGTCCATCGGTCATGTAAGCCCGGAGGCAGCAGAGGGCGGTCCGATCGCACTCGTTGAGGAAGGCGATCTGATCCGTATCAATATTCCGGAGCACAAGCTGGAGGTTGTCGTATCGGACGAAGAGCTGGCACGCAGAAAAGCTGCATGGACTCCGAGAGAACCAAAGGTAACGACAGGCTATCTGAAACGCTACGCAAAGATGGTTTCCAGTGCAAATAAGGGAGCTATTCTGGAGTTCTAATTCAGAAAAACTATGAGAAACACGCTCTGCGAGTTTCTCATAGTTATCGCGGCAGTCGCCAAGGTCTCGTGCAAGCACGGACTTTGGCTCGTTGCCCGCGTAAATCATAAAATCATATCAGCCGTCCGAACGCGCTTTTTCTCGGATGGCTGATTTCATAAACAGATTTCATACACAAAGCGAAAAACATAAGGAAGGAATCATACAGACATGGAATTAACTGGATCACAGATTGTTATCGAGTGCCTGAAGGAGCAGGGTGTGGATACCGTGTTCGGCTATCCGGGCGGAACCATTTTAAATATCTATGATGAACTTTACCGTCATCCGGAAATCCACCATATCCTGACCTCACACGAGCAGGGTGCTGCGCATGCGGCGGACGGATATGCGCGTGCTACTGGAAAAACAGGCGTCTGCATGGCTACAAGCGGCCCGGGCGCAACGAATCTTGTCACCGGAATTGCAACCGCCTACATGGATTCTACACCGATGGTAGCAATTACCTGCAACGTAGGAAAGGCACTGCTTGGAAAAGATAGCTTTCAGGAGATTGACATTGCGGGTGTCGCAATGCCGATCACAAAATACAGTGTGATTGTAAAAGATATCACCGTTCTTGCAGATACGCTGCGCCGTGCGTTTACGATCGCAAAGAGCGGAAGACCAGGCCCGGTTCTGGTCGATATTACAAAAGATGTCACAGCGGCAACGTATGAGTACGAGCCGAAGACTCCGGAGAAAATTGAACCGTTTACTGAGAGAATTACAGAAGAAGGCCTGGATCACGTCGTATCCCTGATTCAGGAGTCGAAACGCCCGTATATTTTCGTGGGCGGCGGCAGTATCATCTCCGGCGCGTCCGAGGAAGTGCGCGAACTGGCACACCGCATCCAGGCACCGGTCTGCGACACCCTGATGGGAAAAGGTGCGTTCCCGGGAACGGATGAGCTGTACACCGGCATGCTCGGTATGCACGGAACGAAAACATCGAACTACGGCGTGACAAAGTGCGATCTGCTGATCGTGCTCGGCGCAAGATTCTCCGATCGTGTCACCGGAAACGCTGCAAAATTTGCCAATAACGCAAAAATCGTTCAGATCGATGTGGATGCGGCAGAAATCAACAAGAATGTTGTTGTCGAGTCGAGCATCATCGGAGACGTCAAAGAGGTCTTAAAACGGCTGAATGCGAAGCTGGAGCCGATGCACCATGACGAGTGGATTGCCGAGATCGAGGCGATGAAGGAAAAATTCCCGCTGAAGCATGAGGACGGCCTGACCGGACCGCTCGTCATTGAGGAGATCTACAAGGCAACCGATGGACAGGCTGTCATCACGACCGATGTCGGACAGCATCAGATGTGGGCGGCGCAGTATTACCGCTATACGAGCCCGAGAACGCTTCTGACCTCCGGCGGCCTTGGAACGATGGGCTTCGGCCTTGGAGCGGCCATGGGCGCGAAAATGGGACGCCCGGACAAGACCGTCATCAACATCGCAGGCGACGGCTGTTTCCGTATGAACATGAATGAATTGGCAACGCTTTCCAGACACAACATTCCGGTCATCGAGGTTGTTGTCAACAACCACGTACTCGGCATGGTACGCCAGTGGCAGACGCTGTTCTACGGAAAACGGTATTCCAATACCGTTCTCCAGGATCAGGCAGACTTTGTCAAGGTTGCTGAGGCGCTCGGCGTAAAGGGCATCCGCGTGACGAAAAAAGAGGAGATGGGTCCTGCCATCCGTGAGGCAATTGAGGGCGGAAAACCGGCGCTCATTGATGTCTGGATCGACTGCGACGAAAAAGTATTCCCGATGGTACCGGCAGGAGCTCCGATTGAGGATGTCTTCGATGCAGAGGATCTGGCAAAAAAGGAACAAGAAAAGGATTGACAGATTTCTGACAAAGAGGTATCATAGTTTCAACGTGGTAAAGCAATACCGTATTACCGCACGAATCGCACAGATGTGATTACAATGGAAACCATCGGTCTACTATCGGTGGTTTCCTAGTAAGATAAAGTAACACCAGGGGCAAAAGTTCGAAAGTCTGACGCAAGCAAAGCTTACAGGAAGATTTTTGAACTTGGGACCCGCAAAATATGAGTAAGTAGCCATTTTTCGGAGAAAAATGAGCGGAGTACGAATATTTTGCAGATTACGGGAGCACGAAGTGCGGAGTAATCTGGTGCAGAAAAGAGAAACAGGAGGATGAGAAAAATGAGCAGAGTCTATAATTTTTCCGCAGGACCGGCGGTTCTGCCAGAGGAAGTGTTAAAAGAAGCCCAGGAGGAAATGCTGGATTACCGCGGATGCGGCATGTCCGTCATGGAGATGAGCCACCGTTCCAAAGTATTCCAGAACATCATCGATGAGGCAGAAGCAGATCTTCGTGATCTGATGGGAATCCCGTCAAATTACAAAGTTCTGTTTCTCCAGGGCGGTGCATCCCTGCAGTTTTCCATGATCCCGATGAACCTGATGAAAAACGGTGTCGCAGATTACATCGTAACAGGCCAGTGGGCAAAGAAAGCATACGCAGAGGCACAGAAATACGGAAAGGCAAACAAAATTGCCTCCTCTGAGGATAAAACATTTTCCTACATCCCGGACTGCAGCGATCTTCCTATCAGCCCGGATGCGGATTACGTCTACATCTGTGAAAACAATACGATTTACGGAACAAAATTTAAAACACTGCCAAACACAAAAGGAAAAGATCTTGTGGCAGATGTCTCCTCCTGTTTTCTTTCCGAACCTGTAGATGTAACAAAATATGCAATGATTTATGGTGGAGTTCAGAAAAATATCGGACCTGCTGGTGTAGTGATCGCAATCATCCGTGAAGATCTGATCACAGAGGATGTTCTCCCGGGAACACCTACAATGCTTACATATAAGACACATGCAGATGCAAAATCTCTTTATAATACACCACCGGCATACGGAATCTATATCTGTGGTAAAGTCTTCAAATGGCTTAAGAAGATGGGCGGACTTGAAGTAATGAAAGAACGCAACGAAAAGAAAGCAAAAGTTCTTTATGATTTCCTTGATCAGAGCAAACTGTTCAAAGGAACTGTTGTTCCGGAAGATCGTTCTCTTATGAATGTACCATTCGTGACAGGCGATGCAGATCTGGATGCAAAATTCGTTAAGGAAGCAAAAGAAGCTGGATTTGAGAACCTGAAAGGACATAGAACTGTAGGCGGAATGCGTGCCAGCATTTACAACGCAATGCCATATGAGGGTGTTGTTGCACTTGTAGACTTTATGAAGAAATTTGAAGAGGAGAATCTGTAAGATGTTTAAATATCATTGCCTGAATCCAATTTCTGCCGTTGGCATGAATAAGTTGGATGAAAATTATGTAAAGACAGAAAATGCGGATGAAGCTGACGTGATTCTTGTCCGCAGTGCAAAAATGCATGAGATGGAATTCGGAAAGAACCTGAAAGCAATCGCTCGTGCGGGAGCCGGAGTGAATAATATTCCGCTTGATAAATGTGCAGAGGAAGGAATTGTTGTATTCAATACACCTGGAGCGAATGCGAATGGTGTAAAAGAACTTGTGATTGCAGGAATGCTTCTCGCAGCCAGAGATGTCGTTGGTGGAATTCAGTGGGTACAGGAATTCGAGGAAGATGGAGATATCGCAAAGATTGCTGAGAAGAAGAAAAAAGCATTTGCAGGAACAGAACTTTCCGGAAAGAAACTTGGTGTGATCGGACTTGGAGCAATCGGAGTTCTTGTTGCGAATGTAGCAACACATCTTGGAATGGAAGTTTATGGATATGATCCATATGTTTCCGTAGATTCTGCATGGAGACTTTCCAGAAGTATCCATCACGCAACAACAGTAGATGAAATCTATAAAGAGTGCGATTATATCACAATCCATGTACCTGCACTTGACAGCACAAAGGGAATGATTGATAAGAATGCAATCAGTCTGATGAAAGAGGGCGTTGTAATTCTGAACTTCGCCAGAGATGTTCTTGTAAATCAGGAAGATATCGTTGATGCACTTGTAGCAGGTAAAGTACACCGTTATGTAACAGATTTCCCAACAAAGGAAATTGTAGGTGTAAAAGGCGCAATTGTAATTCCGCATCTTGGAGCATCTACAGAAGAGTCAGAAGACAACTGTGCACAGATGGCTGTTGCTGAGATCCGTGATTTCCTTGAGAACGGAAATATTACACATTCCGTTAATTATCCGGATTGTAACGTGGGAGTAAAAGCTGGCGGAGACAGAATTACAATTCTTCACCGTAATGTGCCGAATATGATCGGTCAGTTTACAACACTTCTTGCGCAGGAGAATCAGAATATCGCACTTATGACAAATAAGAGCAAGAAGGAATATGCATATACAGTAATTGATGTGGACGGAAGCGTTTCTGATGAAGTTGTAAGTAAACTGGAATCAATCACAGATGTACTTGGTGTGCGTGTGATCAAATAAAAAGTAAATGAAGTGTAATTTGGCTAAGCTGATTTTGAAAGCTAATTTATAACGAAAAGAACAGGGTGGTTTTTCTATGTGAGAGACCACCTTTTTGTATACAATAAGTTGATAAATAAGATATGGCACAAAGCATATAAAAAATGAACAGATAGTATAGAGAAGTATTACACAAAAATGGATACATTTTTGTGTAATGATATCGGCATGAAATCATCTTGACAATATTTGTATAATCGTATACAATCATACAAAAAGAGAATAGGAGGAAATCATGGAAGAATATCAGGACCGTTCTCTGGGAGGACGTGTTTTTAAGAGACTCCGTGAAGATATCCTCAAAGGCAGATACAAACAACAGGATGAACTCAGAGAGGCTACCATCGGGAAAGAACTCGGGGTTAGCAGAACTCCAGTAAGGGAAGCGTTAAGACAGCTTGAATTAGAAGGTCTTGTGACGATTGTACCGAATAAGGGTGCTTATGTTACCGGAATCAGCCAGAAGGATATCTGGGATATCTATCAGATGCGTAAGTATCTGGAAGGAATGTGCGCCAGATGGGCAGCGGAACATATTACAGAAGACCAGTTAGAAGAATTAGAAGAGACTATTTTACTTTCAGAATTTCAGATGAAGAAAGAAAATGGATACAATAAAGAACAAGTGACAGGATTAGACGGAAGGTTTCATACGATATTATATGAGGCTTCCGGAAGCAGGATGTTGTGTCATGTTCTTACAGATTTTCACCGATATGTTCAAATGGCAAGAAAGTCCTCGATCAATGTGAAGGCAAGAGCCGAGAAGTCAATTGAGGAGCATAAAGCGATTCTTCAGGCAATCAGGGACAGAAACCCGGATCTGGCAGAACAGCTTGCAAAGGAACATATTGTTCATGTCATGCAGAATCTAAAGAAAATAGAAGAAAAACATAATCAGGAGGAAGCAAAAGATGGAAAAAATTAAGATGACAACACCACTGGTAGAGATGGATGGAGATGAGATGACAAGAATTCTCTGGAAGATGATCAAGGATAATCTTCTTGAGCCATATATTGATCTCAAGACAGAATATTATGATCTCGGCCTGGAACACAGAAACGAGACAGATGACCAGGTAACAGTTGATTCCGCACTCGCAACAAAGAAATACAAAGTTGCCGTAAAATGTGCAACAATCACTCCGAATGCAGCACGTATGGATGAGTATGATCTGAAAGAAATGTGGAAGAGCCCGAACGGAACAATCCGTGCGATCCTTGATGGAACAGTGTTCCGCGCTCCAATCGTTGTAAAAGGAATTGAACCATGTGTAAAGAACTGGAAGAAGCCGATCACGATTGCCCGTCATGCTTATGGGGATGTATATAAAGGAACCGAGATGAAGATTCCGGGACCTGGAAAGGCAGAGCTGGTCTACACGGCACCTGACGGAACAGAGACAAGAGAGCTGATCCATAATTTCGATGGAGCAGGTATTATCCAGGGAATGCACAATATCAATGCATCGATTGAAAGTTTTGCAAGAAGCTGTTTTAGTTATGCACTGGATACAAAGCAGGATCTTTGGTTTGCAACAAAAGATACCATTTCAAAAAAATATGACCATACTTTCAAAGATATTTTCCAGGAGATCTTTGATGCGGAGTATAAGAACCTTTTTGATGAAGCGGGAATTGAATATTTCTACACACTGATCGATGATGCGGTAGCCCGTGTAATGAAATCAGAGGGTGGTTATATCTGGGCATGTAAGAATTATGACGGGGATGTGATGAGTGATATGGTTTCCTCAGCATTTGGTTCACTTGCCATGATGACATCTGTACTGGTATCACCGGAAGGCTTTTATGAATATGAAGCTGCACATGGAACAGTACAGCGTCATTATTATAAACACCTGAAAGGGGAAGAGACTTCAACAAACTCTGTTGCAACAATTTTTGCATGGACAGGAGCTTTGCGCAAGAGAGGAGAACTGGATGGGAACCAGGAACTGATGGATTTTGCAGACCGTTTGGAAAAAGCAACGATTGATACGATTGAAGAGGGTTATATGACAAAGGATCTGGCAATGATCACAACTCTTCCGGAGGTACATGTACTGAACAGTGAAGGGTTTATTAAAGCGATTGCAGAAAGATTATAAAAAGAGCAGGGAATGCATGAAGGGCGTATCTCTGACAGGAAAATGGGAAGAACTGGCTTATTCAGCCAGTTCTTCCCATTTTTCATAGAGTTCTTCGAGTTCTGCTTCGTTTGCTGCTTTTTCTTTTGCCAGTTCCTGGCATTTAACAGAATTCGTATAGACTTCTTCCTGCATCATCAGTTCGTCGATTTTGCCATTACGTGTTTCCAGAACACCGATACGTTCTTCTGTTTTCTTCAGGTCGTTCTGCCTTTTACGGAGACGTGCCTGTTCTTCTTTCTGTTCCTGCCAGCTTAGTTTGGATTCGGAAACCTGCGCCGGTGCGTCTTCGGAAGCAGCTGTGGAAACAGCCGGGGTCAGAAGATCTTTTTTCTCCAGATAATAATCATAGTTGCCGATATAATTTACAAAGGTATTGCCGGTCAGTTCCAGAATACGGGTGGCAGTCTGGTTGATGAAATAACGGTCGTGGGATACATAAAGTATCGTACCGGTATAATCGTTCAGAGCCCGCTCAAGAATTTCCTTGGAAGTGATGTCCAGATGATTGGTCGGCTCATCGAGGATTAGAAAATTTGCATTGGAGAGCATCAGCTTTGCCAGAGATACACGTCCCCTTTCGCCACCACTTAAATCACCGATCAGCTTGAAAACATCATCTCCGGTAAAAAGAAAAGCCGCAAGCATGTTCCGGATCTGTGTGTTGGTAAGTGTCGGATAATCATCGGAAATTTCTTCAAAGATCGTCTTATCCATATGAAGGACGTGGTGTTCCTGATCGTAGTAACCAATCTCCACATTGGCACCCAGTGTAAAGGAACCGCTGTCTGCCTGGATCACATTGTTCAGAATCTTGAGAAGCGTAGTTTTTCCGGTTCCGTTGTCGCCAATGATGGCTATATGTTCCCCACGCTTGATCTCGAAACTGATATCGGTGAAAAGTGTCTGTGGCGGAAAGGCTTTGCTTAATCCTTTGACAGAAAGGACATCATTGCCACTGACACGGGAAGGCTCCAGCTTCAGATGGATGTCAGTGTTGATCTCCATCGGTTTGTCTACAAGCGTCATCTTGTCCAACATTTTTTCCCGACTTTCGGCACGCTTGATGGATTTCTCACGGTTAAATGAACGGAGCTTTTCAATCACGGCTTCTTGATGTTTGATCTCACGCTGCTGATTCAAGTATTCTTTTAATCTGGCTTCTCTGAGCTGTTCTTTTTTGACAGCAAAATCAGAATAATTGCCCATATAAGTATGAAGCTGTCCCTGCTCGACTTCAATCACCTTTGTAACCACACGGTTCAGGAAATAGCGGTCGTGGGATACGATAAGAACAGCACCCGGATAATTCAGAAGATAGGTTTCCAGCCATGCGATGGAGTTCATATCCAGGTGGTTTGTTGGTTCATCCAGAAGCAGGACGTCAGGCTTGGTAAGAAGGAGTTTGCCAAGAGATACACGGGTCTTCTGACCACCGGATAAAGAATCTACAGGTTTAGTAAATTCTTCTTCTGTAAATCCGAGACCTTTTAGAACGCCGGTAAGCTCACTTTTATAAGCGTAACCGTCTGCGTGCTCAAATGCAGAAGTCAGTCTTTGATAAGTGGCAAGACGTGCTTCAAGAGCATCTCCGGAAAGAGACGGAAGCTCTATCTCGATTGTACGGATCTGCTTTTCCATCTCAATGACTTCGGCTTTTGCCGTGCGGACTTC
>ENA-ORUA01002587-ORUA01002587.1-human-gut-metagenome-genome-assembly--contig:-NODE-2587-length-13754-cov-3.577779_pt1 | contig 13754 bp, 10 predicted proteins | sample MGYA00242076_ERZ509201 | MGnify/ENA primary metagenome ERZ509201 (study PRJEB26280, sample SAMEA2338863) | human gut metagenome | biome: human gut; feature: human-associated habitat; material: faeces...
TACACGCCCTGCACTTCCTCCGGACTGCTCAGATTTCAGAAATGGAAGAAAATCTGCCATTCCCTCTACAAGTGTTTCTACCGTTTCTTTCATATCTTCGGTTACATACTGACTGTCTGTTCTCGGATAGGTAACCATCTTTTCTTCGTACAGCTCCTGCAGCATATCCAATGTCTTCTGGGCAGTGTATCCAAAAAAACGATTTGCTTCCCTCTGCAGACCGGTCAGATCATAAAGTTTTGGTGGGAAAGTCTTTTTCTGCTCTCTTTTTACCCTTGTGACCAGTGCTTCTGTCCCATCACAAAGTTTTCTTAATTCTTCCGCTTCCATTTCTAACGGGATACTCTCTGATGTTACCATAAGTTTCCCATCTGACAGAGAAACCTTATAATAGGCTTCTTTCTTGAAATGCTCGATCTTCTCTTTTCTTTCCGTCAGCATGGCAAGCGTCGGTGTCTGTACCCTGCCAACTACCAAACGCTTAAAATATCTGGTTGTGTAGGCTCTCGTTGCGTTCATTCCAATCAACCAATCCGCCTGTGCCCTGCATACCGCAGCATTACAAAGCCCTGCATATTCTCTCCCGTCAGTTAGGGACTGAAATCCTTTCTGAATGGCTTCATCTTCCATTGAACTGATCCACAGACGCTTCACTGGTTTCTGACAGCCTGCCAAATCATAAACTCTTTTAAAAATCAGTTCTCCTTCTCTTCCGGCATCACAGCCATTGACCAGATATGCTACATCTGCCCGGTTCATTAAGCCGCATAGCACATCAAACTGCTTCTTTTTATCTTCTGATACCTGAACTTTCCATACTTCCGGAATGATCGGCAAATCCTCAAACTGCCATTTTGCATATTTTTCATTATAAATTTCCGGTGGTGCATATTCTGCCAGGTGTCCCAGACACCAACTGACAATGCAACTGTTCCCCTCCAGATACCCGTCCTTTCTCTGATAAGCAGATAAATTTTTTGCAAGGCTTTGTGCCACGCTCGGTTTCTCTGCAATCACTAAAAATTTCGCCATGTTTTCCTCCTGTTCCTGTCAAAAAGGCAGTCCATAAAGAACTGCCCTTTCTCCATACCTTATGCTTTTTTGTTATTTCTGCTGATCTTCCGCATTTTCTTCATCTTCATTGATGTAACTGTCATCAGCAAATTCCAGGCCTTCCTCTACAATACCGTCCTCTTTTTTCTTTCGGAATTTACTTAAAGCAAAAGCAGCTAAACCACCAAATACCAGTACAATGCCTCCGCCCAGGATCGCAGAGCCAAACATTTTATTACCACTGGATTCCGGTTTTACTTCCGTTTCTGGCTGTACGGTAGTTTCTGGTTCTGGTGCTGCAGTCGTTTCCGGAAGAACAACTGCTGATTCCTCTTTTTTCTCGGTTTCCTCGTTTTCGTCTAAGAACTCTGCCAGATCATTTTCATCCACAAGTGACATCATGTACACATTTTCAGAAGTACCGGAACGGTCAATGACCATATAAAAGGTATTTCCATTCTTTGTCTGTACAGTCAGAAACTGCTTGGAACTGTCATTCTCCTTATCATCCACAAGCTGTCCGTTTCCCGGTGTGGAAAACGGTGTTTCCTCTGTGGTAGGCTGCTCTGCCGGCTGTTCTTCTATCACCTGTTCCACTGCTTCTGTCTGCTCTGCATTTTCATTTGCCTGTGCAAATGCAGTCACACTGGCAGAACCCATCAGTATTGTTGACGACAACATAATCATCAAAATTTTTTTCATTACTTTATTCTTCATCTTCCAAATCCTCTCTTTCTTCTATCAGTCCGGTTAACATTTCGCTATCCATATTTTCTTCTTTCTTTATACCTGTTTCAGAACTATCCATAGAAAGATTGCCCTCTTCATCAAACTGCATGGTAACTGTTCCGTTCTGAATTCCATCCAGAAAAGTCAGCATCTTTCGGCTATCCATTTTCATGGAACGGATTGCCTTAATGATTTCTGCATCTTCCATCTGCTTTTTCTGGATTCTCAGTTGCCTTACATGCTCCTGCAATTCCAGAATCTTGTTTTCAGTTTTCTGAATATCATCCAGAACCTTTTTTAATCGCATATTCATCTCTCATTCACTCCCTTCTAGTGAAGTCTGCCAAATGCCATAAAATGTTGCTGCCAGTAAGAACTTGCAATGCTTGTATACTGAATCGGATTCCCGCAATGAATCATCATGTTATTTCCTACATAAATTCCAACATGGCTCGCTCCCGGCGTATCATAAGTTCCCTGGAAAAAGATCAGATCTCCCGGTTTTGCATCAGATGGAGATACATAGGAACAATAAGAACGAAGTCCGTCCGCTGTTGTTCTTCCCACGTTCCATCCATTTCCGCAATTATTGATTACCCAGCATACAAAACCAGAGCAATCAAAACTGGTAGATGGCGATGCACCGCCCCAGACATACGGATAACCCAGATATTTTTCCGCTTCCCGGATCATCTTGGCAAACTGCGGATCAGAAAGTGCTTCTGCCGGAATATCATATCCAAAGCCTGCCCCACCTGTCGGAATTGTGTTAAGGTCAAACAGATAATCACGATTTCCATAGTATTTGTTGTAAGCGTCATACTGCTCCTGTTCCTTGTCTGTCATACGGTTTCTTAAAACTGCATCCAGGTTATGGTTCGTAAGTGTTACATCCAGCCGGTTCACTTCTCTTGTTGTCGTTACTTCCACTTCCTGACTTCCATTGCTGTCTGCTATGTATGCTTCCCAGGTCTGATGCCCATGTGCTGACGCAGAAGCATGACCGCCGTAGAATACATCAAACTGCACACCATACTGTGCAAAATTTCCGGTATCCTCAACTACATACTCCACACCATTCATAATGACATGGGTTCCCATTGGCACAAATGGATTAGAAGCATCCACCGCAATCGTGTGATTCGCCTGTGGATACGCTCCACTTGCAGTCGGGCCTCCACTCCACTGCCCGCAACAAATCGGACAGTTGCAATATCCACTGGTCACAACCTGTCCCAGTGATTCTCCAACCCTGACTGTTTTCTTTTCTGTTACGGTTTCTCGTGTTGAATCCGTATATAATCCATACTGTTCCCTGAAAATCTCCTGAATCTCATCCGCAACCTCGGCATAGGTAAAACCGCCATACTTGACTGTCAAATAAGAAATAAGCTGATACGGATTGTGTCCGATCTCATCAATCTGAAACTGGAACTCATCATAGTCGGAATGGTTTGCTTTCATCTGATTGATCTGCTCATTCAGTGCATTTTCCAATGCCACATAAGCATTTTCCGCAGCATAAATATCCTCATCCTCACTGGAATAACTGGTAGAAATAATAGCATTGGAACTGCCCTGGAATAACGCAGCACAGCTTGACAGGCTCGTTGCCATTAACGCAAACAGCAGCACCAGAACTCCTATGGACAGGAGGATATTTCTGTTCTGTGCCACAAGCTCCTTAACCGCAGCTTTGGCTTTTTCCGTAAATCGCTGTGCATTTACAAGCACTGCGTCCTTCACAGCTTTTCCCTGTTTCGCAGCCTGATATTGCTTCTGGTAACGCTTTTTCTGCAGTAATTTCTTTAATGCAGACTGTTTCTTCTGCTCTGCTTCTTTCTGAACCGCCCTTTTTGCTTCATTGGAAACACTGGTACCAAACTGCAAACGGGATTTTTCTGTTTCTTCCAGAACAGATTCCCTTAACCGATTATTTCTCTGTCGTTTTTCTTTCAACCGTTCCCGAACGTAAATTGACTTTCTTGCAAGACTTTCTCCCGCAAGTTCCATCTGATTTGCTGCATCAAGAGCAGCATTATCATCGGTACCCTCTCTGATTTTTTTCTGACCATAGGCAGATACCGTTTCTGAAACAACGGTTGCTCCCTTTCTTGCCATTCCGCTACCGGGAATCATACCTTTACTTTCATCTTCAAAGGAAAGACGGGATTTTGATTTTTTCTGTTCTTTTAGCGTCTGTTCCCTTTTCGTCTTATCTTTAATCTCTTCCCGAAAGTCTTCCATTGATTTTTCATCAACTTCTGACTTTTCATGGTAGCGTTTCTGCTCTTTTGCTGCATAGGCTGTGACCATCTTTTTCTTTCGGTTCTGCCTGTCCGGTTCTGTTATTTCAGAATCACGTTCAAATTTCCGTTCCGGATGCCCCCGGATACTTTCTTTCCGAAGTCTGGAACGTGAAACAGACGGAGATTTCTCCCCGCCTGCTTTATCATCACTCATTTCTGAGTTTTCCATTTCTTCCGCTTCTGCAATTTCTTCCTGTTCCAGAAAAGCGTGTCTGGACTGCAGTCTGTGTTTTCCTTCTTTCACTCCCTCAACTGTTTCTTCTGCAGTATGAGTTTTTCTGACCTTTCCAAAGTCCAGCTCCTGTTCCCTGTGTCCGGCTGTTTTCTTCTCATCAGCCTCACGCCCGGTAATCCGCTTTTCCTTTTTACTGCGGAGATTTTTTTCCCTAAGTCCATCCCGGCTCATCTTCTGGACAGTCTTGTCCCTTGCTTTATATTCATGCTCCTGCATGGTCATCATCTCCTGATCTATGGTAATTTTCCGTTTTATTCCTTTCCGTTATTTTTCTTTGCAACCAGTACCATACGCCCATTTTTCTGGGAATACTCACAAGTAGACAGTGTAAGTAACTTATCTCTGTATTTTGCTGTTGTTCCTGTCTGATAAAGCGACTTTTCCTTAACGGAAGCAACAAATTTTTTATAATCATCCACTGTTCCTGCTTTGATAAAACTGTAATAATCAAAATCATTTCCTGTATAAACGGGTGTTGTAAATGCTGCAAATATCTGATACTGTTCATTTCCCCATATCGTGCGGAACAGGATTGTCGGATGTTCTTCGTAAAATCTTTCGTCCTTATATTTCTCAAGGTCAGCAAACATCTTCCCACTGTTCATGTGATGTCCATATATGATCAGATTGTCCGAATCTCCTGGTACACATTCCTCTGCCAAAAATAAGCAACCATTTGCAGAATATTCCCCGTTGAAATCTCGATGCAGATAATAATTTTTATCTCCGGGCCGGTACATGACCGGATAGTCTATTCTCGTTCCATCAATGGTCAGCCAGCCAATACAATCCGGATTTTCTTCATGCAATGCCAAAATTCCAGCATCTATCTCTATCAAAGAATCGCCGGAAGCATCTTCTTCCGATTCATCCTCTCTTTTCTGCATTAGCTCCTGCAGTTCCTGCTGTAACTGATTATCCTGTCTTTCCTGCATAAAAAATCCCATTAAGAAATACAGACTGATCGTAAGCAATATAACAGATATAGAAAGTAACAATCCTGCCACCCATTTTCTCATACTCTGCTGTCACCCCTTTAACTATCGTCTCTGCCTTTGATGCCGAGTTTTTCACGCTTCTCTACATCTTCCGGTTTCGATGACATTAACGCATAAAGCATAAGGGTATTATCGAATCTGTCCTTAAATGGAATAATTGTATTTCCATAAAAAATCAGCCCTTCTCCCTCTCCACTGTTTGTTACATAGGAAAGCTGGTGTGTTGAAATATTAAGCTGCTTTGCCAGAATCTGTCGATCCCCGGATGCCTGGTTGAGCATCAGGATAAAGTCTGAGTTTTCAAAGATATTCTCGATTTCCCTTGAAGCAAGCAGGTCTTTTACGTTCTGCGTGATACCAGTCGGGATACCGCCCCACTTACGGAATCTTTTCCAGATTTCTACACTGTATGCTGCTGTCTGTTCTTCTTTCAGCAACAAATGGAACTCATCAATGTAATATCTGGTAGACCTATGAGCAGAACGGTTGACTGTTACCCTGTTCCAAACCTGATCCTGAACAATCAACATACCAAGTTTTTTAAGCTGTTTACCAAGGTCTTTAATATCGAAACATACCAGACGATTGTTCAACTCTACATTTGTACGGTGATTAAACACCTTCAGGGAACCATTTACATAGATTTCCAGTGCCGTTGCCAGCCGCTGCGACTCAGCCTCTTCCTGTTTGCGAAGCAGATTATATAGATCTTCCAGGATTGGCATTTTCTCCGGAACCGGTTCTGAAAGATAGTCCTGATATACCAGACGCACACATCGGTCAATGATTGTTTTTTCCACTGGTTCCAGACCGTTTTTTCCTCCTACTACCAGTTCACAAAGCGAAAGGATAAAATCTGATTTCAACGATAGCGGATCGTCATCATCCGCATAATTGATGTTAATATCCATTGGATTGATGTAATCATGACTGGTCGGAGAAATACGGATAACCTGCCCGTTAAATGCCCGGACTAACGGAAAATATTCACCCTCCGGATCACAGATGATAATGTCGTCTTTTGTGACAATAAATACATTGGTAATCTCTCTTTTTGCCGCAAAGGATTTACCAGATCCAGGAGTACCAAGTATCAGACCATTGGGATTTTTCAGCTTTTTCCGATCTGCCATGATTAAGTTATTAGACAGGGCATTTAACCCATAATAGATAGATTCCCCACCCATAAACAGTTCCTGCGTCGTAAATGGAACAAAAATAGCTGTCGATGTGGTAGTCAATGCCCGCTTGATTGGAATCCAGTTTCTTCCAAGCGGCAAACTGCTCATAAGGCCCTGCTCCTGCTGATAGTCCAGTCTTTTTAATACACAGTTGTATTTCTGTGCAATACCTGCCGTCTGAAATACCGCATTTTCCAGCTCCTGTTTATTTTTTGCTGTATTTAAAAACACCACAGTCACAAGAAACATTCTTTCATTCCTTGACTGTAAATCTTCCAGAAGTCTTTTCGCTTCCCCACCGTATGTATTCAGGTCAGACGGTATAATATCCATATCATATCCGGAGCGTACCGCTTTTTTCTGTTCCTCAATTTTCATGCGGTTAATATCCGTAACCTTACTTTTGACCAATTTGATCGCTTTCATCTGGTCGATGGACTGGATATGCAGATTAACAAGCAGGTTACAGTCCATTTCCAGAAATTCAGCAAGCATTTTATCCGTCAGCTCTGGTGCCAGAATCTGCAGATAGGACACTGCTCCGATGGTATCTCCCATCTGAAAATCCTTTCCATTTTTGAACAGGAAACTGGATGGTGCAATATAATCCTTTGTATTCAACCCAGTACGCAGCATATCATCATAGCTGAACTTGAATGGCACTTTGACATTCTGGTTGAATGTTTCATACATGATCTGCAAACGCTCCGCACCATTTAATGGATACGCAGATACCCCGAAAACTTTAAAATTATTGAGTATATCTGTTTCGATACGTTCCAGCTTCGGTTTCGCTTCCCGGATATTATCAGCTTCAATCCCAAATGTAATATACTTGGTTCTGACAAGACCATTATTTCCTTTTGCTAACTGACTTCTGAGCATCTGGGCAAACTCCATACGCAGATCATCAAAACTGTCATTCTGCTTTTTGATACGGATCACATCTTCATATTCTGTCATGTTGCTGTGATGATTGATAAAGGACAACTGAAAATGGATGGTGCTGTCAAAATAATTCAGGAAATCACACCAGTTCTCAAAAATCGCATTTTTATCCTCATTCTGTGCCAACTGATAGTTGATATCATAAAAACGAATCGTCTTTGAATAATACCCATCCTCCACACGACAGATTCCGTCTTTTCCCATTTCCCTGTATGGAATGGACTGCTGTGCGGTAATATCTTTCCCTTTATTTCTACTGTCTTTATTCGTACTGGATATTTTCTTTACAGTACCTTTTTTTCCACTGGATTTTACAGAACCCGACGGCTTTGTCTTTTTTTTATGCTTTTCTTCTTTCTTTGCCTGTTTCTGTGCCGCCTTTTCTTCACGAGCAGCCTGTTTTGCCGCCTGCTTCGCAAGTTTTCTTTCTTCTTTTTCGTGTGCCTTATGTAATTTCATTTCATATTTCTGGGCTTTTTTCCAGGCACGTTTTTCCCGTCTGCTTAATTTACGTCTTGGTCTGCGGACACCTCGGTGTCGCTCCAGTGCTTCATACCCCGTAACCATCGGTACTCCCATCAAACGCTGTCTGTCCTTTGCATAATCTTCTGCCTCATCCGGATCAAACACTGGTAAACCATCAGCAGAATCCTCTTCATCCAGCCACCAGTCATCCGGATGGGAAAATTCTTCTGTCTGCTCTGGAAGATTCTTATCGTTTCTTACTTTTTCCACGAACGGTACCTCCTTTCGCTTTTGTCAAAATTCTCTTTTTTTCATAGAGGTTTTCCACCTCATATTTCCGTACCGGAGGACGGATAAATTTTACTGTAATCACGTTTTTGAGGACTTTCTCTAAAGGAAGTCCATCTTTTTCATACATGGCAAATAAAAAAGCCGGAAGCATCAGCAGACACATTCCGGTTGCCGCATTACTCGAACCAATCAACCCCCTTGACAGGAAATAAAACGGAAGCCCTACTGCCGCTGCAATACCAAGGCAGATAAGCTGTCGTTTTGTAAGATTGAAAATAATTTTATTTTTTACTTTTGTCAGATCTTTTGGTACTGATACAAAAGCCATTTTCATCGTCTCCTTTTCCACATTTAGTGTGCATTAAAGATACTCTTTGAAAAATTACCTGTTTTCATAAGACTAAAGCATAGTATTACTGTATAAGCCATTACACTGAGCAGTGCTGTATGCACATTATCTGATACCTGTATGTTGGCAACCAATACAGAATAAATGCCCACGCACATCATGATAAAAAATCCTTGAAATGCCAGTGCAAACAATCCTCTTAAATAATTGCTGCCAATCTGTCCCCATTCCCGGTTGCTCATAGTGGCAAACGGAATTGCACCGATTGACGAATACAGATAAATTTCTATCATACGGCCATATAAAATAACCGTTATAAAAACGGATATAACCTTTAGGCACAGACTCGCCAGGAGCGTTTCCAGTGCCAGTATAATCAGCTCTCCTATTTCCATTGATTCCATTGCTGTCTCCATCGAGGTAATTACCGAATCAATATTGATTGCCGTCTGCTGGTTGATAACACCTGCCGCCCGGTTCACTACATTCTGTCCAACATCAAAAATCGCCATTGTGATCGTAAAAGCATTGCTTACGAACCAGACTGCTATCCACATCTTGAAAAAATATTTGAAAAACATCCATGTATCTATATCATGCATGTTATTCTTTTCGGTGAGCATGGAAATCAGCTCATAGCACAACACAAAGGTTATGATCATTCCGGCAATCGGTACGATCACAGAATCCGACAGATTTTGGATCAAGCTGAAAATACTGCTGTTCCAGCCCTGGGGCGTTTGCCCAACCTGACTTGCGATGTCACCGGTTTTTTCATTCACATCGGTAAACATGTTCGTCAGGTTTGAGCTGACCATGCCTGTAAGGAGGTTACGCATCCATTCTTCTATGGACTCAAAAATCTTATCCATGCGTGTTCTCCTTTCCTACTGCCCCGGCTAAAACAAATTCGCCAGTAATGGTACAAGCTGTGTACCGATCAGAACGACACCTCCACCTGCCATAAGCTGCTTGATTCCCTGTGACTTGGCTCCGGGATTGTCATTTCCATATCCTTCCAGGAGATTGATAACTCCCCAAACTGCCAGACCAGCTCCGATTGCAACAACCAGAGTCTGTAAAATATTAATTGCGGATGTAAAAAACGCCATAATCTATGTTCTCCTTTCGTAACTGCTGTTTTCATTGTGATTTTTTAACGGTTACTACTCGGAGGGTTCCGCCCTGATGGGCGGTCTTTCATGCTTACGCATATCGCTACCTCCCAAAAGGGCATAAAAAAAGAGCTATGTATGTTTTACGTTACATGCCCTGTGCCTTCATTTTCATTATTTGATTGTTCTTCCAGTTCACTGCCTTCATACATATAAAGGTCAAACTGTTCTTCCGGATCTAACCGGACTTCCATCTGATGTTTCATGTATTCTTCCACATGAAACTCATTCTTTTTATCATAATCGGATAACTGCTTATACCGTTTATGTTTTGTAATATCAAATTTATCACTGTAAAACGGACGGACACCACGAAGCTGTAAAATACACTTGTTACCGTCCATGACTGCCAGTTCATCCCGGCTCATCAATTCTTTTCCTGTTTTCTGATAGTTCAGACCATAAGACCTGCTCTGTCCTCTTGTATCAGAAGTGTTATATAAATCAATGGTTTCCTTTCCAAGTGTCTCCGAAATTTCTTTCAGAGTGGTACTTTCCTTTCCACCAAGAAACAGCATGGTATCGCAGTTGCCTGTGATAGTTTCCGCTGCATCCTTGTAAATGGTCTTGAGCTGTGATTGTGACTGTAAAATAATGGATGCAGAAATTTCTCTGCTTCGGATCGTTGCGATCAGCTTATCGAACTTCGGAATCTGACCGATATTTGCGAACTCGTCACAGAGGATTCTCACATGATAGGGCAGTCTTCCATGATGAACATCATCGGCTCTGTCACATAACAGATTGAAAAGCTGACTGTACATCATAGCGACCACAAAGTTAAAAGTATCATCCGTATCAGAAATTACAATAAACAATGCAGTTCTTTGATCTCCGATCATATCCAGCTCCATCTCATCATAAGACATAAGCTCCCGCAGTTCCGCAATATCAAAGGGTGCGAGTCTGGCACCACAACTGATTAAAATACTTTTTGCTGTCTTTCCTGCAGCCAGCTTGTATTTTTTATACTGCCTTACTGCAAAATGATTCGGCTCGTCTCTTTCCAGCTCCTCAAATATCAGATCCACTGCATTTTTAAACTCTTCATCTTCTTCCCTGGTTTCACTGGCATTGATAAATTCCAGCAGGGTTGAAAAATTCTGTTCTTCCTCCGGTGCTTCATAGTAGATATAACCAATCAAAGCACAATACAGCAAACGTTCCGCTTTTGTCCAGAAATCCTCGGAAGATTTTTCTCCCTCTCCTTTGGTATTTACCATGATCGTATTTACCAGTTTCAGAATATCTTTTTCCGAACGAATGTAATGAAACGATAGTGATAGGTAACCCTTTGAAATTATCTCCGGGTTTTCCCCCACTTCACACCGGACATGCGACTTTCACCGCATCCGGCGTTCCATCAAGCATAGTTTCAGCAGTGATACACAATCACTCTTTCACATTGGCTAAGTTTGCTACTTTGCCGCCAGTAGCGGCAGTCCTGCGGTAGCACGCAGTTTGTTCACTTTGGTAATAACTTTGGCATTCAGAGAGTATTCCTTCACCAACGCCACTACAGACATCATGTCTTCCGAGCTGACTATTGCCAATCCCTGCAAAGAAAGAAGCAACAGGTTCTGGTAGCTGTCATTGCCCTTCTTACAATTGTTTGTTTTCCTGTAACAGATACAGGTTTGAACATCCAGTTTCTTCCCGGTGATTGCACATTTACCGTCTTGCCCTGCATAGAGGGAGACCCGGTTGTCGTTGTATCTCACTGATTCGGTCGGTATCGGATGCCTCATCAGCCAGAGCATTGAATTTACGTCAATCCTGAGATTATCGTGTATCTCTGCTCTACCTTCGGGCGTATACGGATTGATTTTTCGGCTTTTCCGCATTGGAATCTTGAATTGCACGTAGGCTAATGGAACCAGTGGCGTTTCTCCAATCCATCGCATTTGCTTCGATTTTCCGTATCGTTTCCTCAGATATCTGTTTTTGATCTCGCCCTGCTTCTTGATTCCGTCAATACGATGAAGAAGCTGTCCATTGATTGGACGGGCGATATCGCTGAAATTCAAGTTGACCCTTGTCGCAATGCAGTAATAGTCCTGCACTCCGATAACCTTGGCATTATAGTCCCCCACATTCAGGCTTATTTCTTCAGCCGTCTTACTGCTTTGTATTGCCTTGACACTGTCAGCCATTTCCTTGCCGATTCTGTGTATGGCTTTATCGCAGACATTTGAAGTTATCACCCACGAGTTACTTTTGCGCCGCAGTTTTATGCGAAAACCCAGAAACTCACTGTCACGTTTCCTGAGATTAGTCACTTTTGACTTTTCATCAGACACTTCCAGTTTTAGCCGTTTCCATAGCCAGTCTTTGACTGCATAATAGGTTTTCTCTGCATCCTCTTTGGTTCTGCAAAATATCTTGAAATCATCCGCATAACGGACAATCCGCATCTCCTTGAGGTTGCTTTTCTTCAAGGCTGTATAGCTGTTGCACTTTTTCTCTGCGCCGTTGGGATAGTAGGTCACTTTACACGGATGTTTCATGTGCCTCACCATTTCATCCCACTGAGAGGCAATCCACCAGTCCAGTTCATTGAGGACAATGTTTGCCAGCAATGGTGAAAGGATACCACCTTGCGGCGTTCCCTTGGATGGGAGGACGGTTTCCCCATCAGGCATTTCGATTGGCGCTTTCAGCATGGCCTTGATGATCTGAATCAACTTGGTGTCCCGTATACCTAAAGTCCAGATCTGTTTCAGCAGCTTTCTGTGGTCGACGTTATCGAAGAATCCTTTAACGTCCACATCTACTACATAGTGAAGCTTGTTCCTTTGGGCGAGTCCATACGCATAGGAAATCGCATTTTCTGCGCTCCGACACGGTCTGAACCCATAAGAGTGCTCATAGAACTTTGCTTCACAGATTGGCTCCATGACCTGCAAAATACATTGCTGTACTATTCGGTCAATAATACACGGTATTCCCAGAGGCCTCATCTTTCCGTTTGGCTTTGGTATTTCTACTCTTTTTACTGCTTTTGGTTCATACCTCCTGAACTGTTTCTGGATGAGCTTTACAAACTTATCCTCTGGCATGACTGCCAATGATTCTATTGTCCGCCCATCCGTGCCTGCGGTATGACTGCCATCATTGCCTTTGATATTTCTAAATGCCAGCTTGATGTTGTTGGGGGCGCTGATGATATCCATCAGATGCCCAAAGACTTCACCGCTTTTGCTGTCGGCATACAGACTGTCAAAGGTTTTCTGCATGTCATAGTATTCCGCATGGCGTAGCTTGCTTTTCTTCTTAGCTTTTTGTGCCATGTACATCACCCCATTTCTATGAAACCGAGCGACAATTTCTTTTTCTTACTCGACTGCATGAATAGTGGTTGTGTACTGCTGACGTTTTGCCTGACTTGTGGCCATTCCTAACCGTCCTCTTTTTCGCAGACGATATCATCGGTTCGACCACTGCTTTTCAGCAGGAATTCATCCGCTTATTATTCTTCGCCGGATTATCCAGTAGACTTCCTGCCTTTCCTTGTTCCGATAATCCTATCTGTACATACATACCTTTAGGTGTTCCCTCTGGGCCTGACAGCTTGGACACGCCTGTAACGTGCCACGGCGTTTCGTAACAACCATTTCTACTAAACCGTACTGCCTGGGCTTTAACCCACACACCCATTTCTGAGTGTGGCACTTTTAGACCTTTACATTCGGGAGCTTCGTCAGACATCTCTGTCATTCTCACCATGGGTATCTTATAGACCCCCGGCATATAGGATGCACCGTCCACCTCTGGACAGCTTTCGTCAGCTTAACCTGTTACGGCATCTCTCTGCCGACTTTACCGGGCTTCACACAGAGTTTGGCCTCTGCATGCCGGAGTATCAGGGGAGGCGTTTCAGGGCGTTACCCCTTCATTCCACCTCTCGAATTATCAGTTCACAGAACTGATTGAAACAGCGCTGTGCGCCACCTTTTCAGCGGCGAACAAGTCGCACGATTGTAGTGCATGGATTTTGAAAAGTCGATACTGTTGAACACCC
>ENA-ORUA01002595-ORUA01002595.1-human-gut-metagenome-genome-assembly--contig:-NODE-2595-length-13711-cov-62.466681_pt1 | contig 13711 bp, 18 predicted proteins | sample MGYA00242076_ERZ509201 | MGnify/ENA primary metagenome ERZ509201 (study PRJEB26280, sample SAMEA2338863) | human gut metagenome | biome: human gut; feature: human-associated habitat; material: faeces...
TTGTTGCTCAGGTACTTAAAAAGTTATATTTATAATAGTGTTGCGGAATTAAGGTAAAGTAAAAAAGCGTTTCCACCACTATAAGTACGACCTGTTAAATTTTGTGGTAAAAAGTTCTGTTTAGAGTTGACTTTAGAGAACCAAGGTTTTTGCCAATTCATAGACAAGCTTTCAATTTTTTCAACCATAAGGTTTACAAACTTCTCTGCATTTTTATCAAAAGTAGATTTCATAATTTTGTTTGCTGTTCTTTATACTGGCAGCCAAACCAGCTTTAAAAGTTTATTTATCTCTTTATTTTCAATACTCAAAGATAGTAATTTTCTATAAATGTCGCAAATAATAAGACAATTATTTTTGTTAAAAATAGTTTATAATTGGCTGATTTTTAAGGTATTATCTTTTCCCTAAAGTTTTATATATTTTGGGTGAGAGATAAGGTTTTATAAACGGAATATTCCCTTTGGGAACATGAAGTCTATAAAACCGAATATCCAATGCCTTGCTTTTGTAGGTGCTTCATAGAAGCGGTGAAAAAAGCAAAGCATTGGATATACCTTAGAAGGGTGGGTGGGAAAATGCGTTAGGGATTACAGCGGAAAGCCCACAGCGTAGCGAGGACTTGCAGCGAAAAGCCCGACCTGAAAGGTAACGCCCTATTTATTTCTTCTATTCATCAATCTTACTTTTTCATAACGTAAATACCTATACAAAGTAGCCTTACTTCCAATGTGTAAAATTCTACATATTTCATCTATAGAATAATCCCGATTTTCATATAAACGCTTTGCTGCTATAGCTTTTCTCTTTGCATCTTCCGATAACCCTATAGGTCGTCCCGTAAGTTTCCCTCGTTCTTTTGCAGCTTGTAATCCAGCCCTAGTTCGTTCTACTATTATTTCACGTTCATATTCAGCCAATGAAGCAAAAATTCCAAATTGACATCTTCCTAAAGCACTATTAGTATCAATACCATCAACTATGCTTTTGAATGCAATTTTTCTTTTCTGCAAACAATCAACTATATAAACTAAATCTTTCAAAGAACGTCCTAATCTATCTAGCTTCCAGATAACAAAAGTATCACCTTCTCGCAAATATGCAAGGGCTTTATCTAATTCGGGTCTATCCTTTACTCCTGATACTTTTTCCTCAAATATAAGTTTGCATCCGGCTTCTTTTAAAGCATCTAGCTGCAAATCTAAATTCTGTTCCCTCGTTGAAACACGAGCGTAGCCTATTATCTCCATTTTATTTAAATCCAAGTTTCATAAATTCAACTATTCGCGAAACTATTTTAAACTAGGGCTTTCCCCCCTGTTATTACCTCTAGTACTATTATAAATCAAAAGTACAGAAAAAGGGTCGATTAATGAAACTTTTAAATTTAAGAATATGAGTTATTCACAATTTATCATGGCTGTATTTGCCATTTATGTAGTTTACTACGCTGCAAACATCCTGTATGATGCTTTCCTAAAGCAAAGCAAAACCAATACAGGTGAAGAAGAAGAAATTATTTCAATAGGAGAGGAAGAAGAAATACCTCACAAAGTTGTAGATGAAGATTTTGAAACAGGCTCATACGAAAAAGAAGATGAAAAAAAAGAATCTGAACAGAATTATGTATCTGTAAATGAATCTATTGAAATGGAAGTTGAAACACAAGGTATTCCAATGGAACAACTTCTTGCTAAAGGGAAAAGCATGTTTTCACACGTAAATTTTAACAAATAAACAACTAATTTTTATTCAAATGAAAAAGTTTTTTTCAAAAATTGCTCAAAGAGCATTCGCTTTAGCCATTAGCATAATGGTAGTAACTAACACTTTTGCACAAGGTGCTGCGGGAATTGATGCAGCTAGTTCTGAACTTGCAACCTACATGGACCCCCTAGGAAACATGATGATGATACTAGGAGGTCTAGTAGGATTAGTTGGAGCAGTGCGAGTTTATTTAAAATGGAACTCTGGTGACCAAGATGTACAAAAGGCTGTTATGGGCTGGATGGGGTCATGTATCTTTCTGGTTGTATCAGGTGTTGTCGTAAAAGCATTCTTCGGAATCTAATATGTCGAAAGAGTATCCAAGTTACAATGTATATAAGGGGCTACAAAAGCCCCTTATTTTCAAAGGATTTAAAGGCAAGTTCATATATATCGGTGGAGCTTGTATTATTAGTGCTTTACTTTTATGTGCTATTGTTTCTACTCTGGCTTCTTTTATGTGGGGAGGTATAACTCTTGTAATAGTTATGTTTGGAGGGTTAGGAATAACATCGCAATTACAAAGAAAAGGGCTTCACAGGAAAGATAAACGAAAAGGCATATATATAGTATCACGCACTTTTATAAGAGATAGAAAAAAATAAAGCTTATGAAAAAGAAAAGTGAATTTGAAGCTCCTTATATTGGTATTGAAACAATAGACAATACTCCTATATTCTATAACCGAAGGGGCGACTATTCTGTTATCATTAAATGTGAAAATCCTATAATACAGTATTCAGCAGATATGGATGCTTACTATGATTTTCACCACTTATTTACTAATATCCTCAAAGTATTAGGAACTGGATATACAATACAAAAACAGGATATTCTATGTAAAAAATCATTTTTACCACCCCAGAATAGGAAGAACGACTATTTATCAAATCGTTATTTTGAACATTTTAAAGGACGAATATATACTGATATTTCTACTTATCTTGTTATTACAGGAGAAGTAGAAAGGTCTAAATTCTTTTCTTTTGACCCTCGAAGGTTTGATACTTTTATTAGAAACATCACAAAAGTATTAGGACTATTCGCTAACAGAGGAATAAGAGCTAAACTATTAAATGAAAATGAAATAGAAATATATATAAAAAGATTTCTATCTATCAATTTCAATCAGCAAACAGTAAGCCTAAAAAATATCAAAGCAAGAGAAGAAAATCTTATAATTGGAGAAAAAAACGTACAGTGCATTTCTCTTGTAGATATTGACGAAGTTAATTTTCCTTCTGTTATAAAACCATATAAAGAGGTCAATATTGGGCTAAGGTTTCCTGTTGACTTACTCTCTTTTTTGCATGATACACCAAGTATAGACACAATTATCTATAATCAAGTAATAAATATTCCAGACCAACGAAACGAAGCAAACAAATTAGAAGGCAAAAAGAAAAAACATAAAGGAATGCCTGACCCTGCAAATGATTTATGTGTAGAAGACATAGAACGAGTGCAGTCGGATATTGCCAGAGAAGGGCAAATGCTTGTATATGCACATTATAATATCATTCTTGCTGGTCTTGATGATATTAGTAAGGCTATCAACTATGTTGAAACATCTCTTTTTGATTGTGGCATTATTATTAATAAACAATGCTTCAACCAATTAGAATTATTCGAATGTGCACTGCCAGGAAACGCAATCAACCTAAACAGTTATGACAAATTTCTAACAACTTCCGATGCTGCAATTTGTCTTTTATTTAAGGAAAAATTACAAGTAACAGAAAACAGCCCTTTTCTTACCTATTTTACTGACAGACAAGGATTGCCTGTTGGAATAGATATGTCCGGAAAAGAAGGTGAGAAAAAATATACAAATAACTCCAACTTCTTTGTTTTAGGTCCAAGTGGTTCTGGTAAGTCTTTCTATGTCAACTCCAAAGTAAGACAATGGGTTTTAGATAACACTGATATTGTATTGGTAGATACAGGGCATAGTTATTCAGGAATGTGCGAATACTATCATGGCAAATACATTACTTATTCTGAAAGCAAGCCTATATCTATGAATCCTTTCCGAATTACTGAAGAAGAGTATAATGTAGAAAAGAAAAACTTTCTTAAATCATTAATTTTCCTGATATGGAAAGGTGCAAATGGTGAGGTCAAAAAGCAAGAAGAAGAAATTATGGATATTACCATAGAAAAATACTATTCTTTCTACTTTCATCCCTTTAATGGTTATTCAGATGCGGAAAAAGAAGCCATACGTGAAAATTTACTACTCGAATTTCAAGTCAATGAAGAAGAATTTGAAAACGAAAGGGAAAAAGAAGAACGCAAGATACTTTCCGAAAAAATAGAGAAATTACAGCAACTAGTAGAAAAAGGAGAAGGCGGAGAAAAAACCAACGCAGAAAAAGCGATACAAAACATTCTTATCGAAAAAGGCTTTACACGCCAAGAGCTTGATAATCCTGAAACTAGATTACTTTCTATAATAGAAAGACGAATCCAGAAGAAGGAAGATATATTGAAAGAAATAAAAGTTGAAAGCTTATCTTTTAACTCTTTCTACGAATTTTCCCTACGCATTATACCTATTATTTGCAAAGAGAACAAAATTGATTTTGATATTACTAACTATAAGTTTCTATTAAAAAAATTCTATAAAGGAGGACAGTTAGAAAAAACTCTTAATGAGGATTTTGACACTTCCCTTTTTGAAGAACCCTTTATAGTTTTTGAAATTGATGCAATTAAAGATGACCCTGAATTATTTCCAATAGTAACCTTAATTATTATGGACGTTTTTATTCAAAAAATGAGATTAAAAAAGAACAGAAAGGCATTAATAATTGAAGAAGCATGGAAAGCCATAGCTAGCCCTATGATGGCTGGCTATATACTCTATTTGTATAAAACAGTTCGTAAATTTTGGGGTATGGCAATGGTTGTTACTCAAGAACTGGAGGACATAATTAGTAATCCTGTAGTCAAAAACTCTATAATCAGCAACTCCGATATTATATGCCTATTAGACCAAAGTAAATTTATAGACAAATATCAAGAAATAGCAAATCTTTTATCCTTAACGGAAGTAAATCAAAAGCAAATATTTACCATAAATCAACTTCCCAATAAAGAAAACCGTAATCGGTTTAATGAAGTATTTATAAAAAGAGGAAATTATGGAAATGTATTTGGAGTAGAGGTTTCTCTACACGAATATTTCACATTTACTACAGAACGAATTGAAAAAGATGCTGTTGGATATTATCATATCATTTATGGTAGTTTCCAAACAGGATTGGATAATTTTATAATAGACCTAAAATCTTCCAAATTAAAAAATATGGATTGGGTTTTACAAGTCAATAAGGTACTAGGGTATCACTCCGATGATGGAAGCCTAAAAGATATACTTAACATCATAGGGGAACAACCATTATATAAGTATATCCTAGATAAATACAAATGGATTACAAACAGTTAAAGATAATATCATGAAGAAAATCCTATTTATTTTAGTGGTAGCATCTACTTTAACCCAAGTTGCATATTCGCAAAAGGCAGTCTTGGATATAACCTGTATGGAAACACTTATAGCTAATCATAAGGTGCAACATACTTCTTTCTCTAAAGTGAAAGAGAATGAAGCTCAAATAAGCCTTATACAAAAACAAATCAGTGAAAAAATGGTTCAGATTGAATTTTTCCAAAGCAAATTTTATAATAGCCTAAAATCTGTAGAAGCCATCATAAAAACAGGAAAAGATATTATCTACTGTACAGATATTGCAGCAGATATTGGTAAATATCAAAAACAAATGGTTGAACTTGCTGTAGGTGACCCGGCTTTATTATTGGTGTCAGCAAAAACAGAGCTAGAATTAGTTAATCGCACTGCGGATTTGACACAATACATTTATCAGGTCGCTATTGTCGGGACAGATGTAAACCTTATGGATAATAAGCAAAGAATAGACTTGCTTAAGTATGTTATTAATGAACTAAGAAACATGAGAGGTATAGCATACGCTGTATGCCGACAGATGAAAACAGCAAAAAGAAATGGAGTATTACAAACATTAGCTCCGGGGGTATTTAAATACAAAGATAATCGTTCAAAATTAGTTGATGATTTATTACAGAATTATAAAGTAAAACCTAAAAGATAATATGAAAAGAGTGCTTTTATTTTTTTCCCTAATGTTGATTATTGGAACTTCTAATATCTATTCCCAAATGCCAGTAAAGGATAAAGGGAAATGGAGTGTACTTAATAATATGGAATTTATGGATAGAGTACGACTACAACCAGAATGGTATCATTACTGGATATGGTATAAAAAGGTTTTGGGTATTAAAATTCCTTTGCCGGGCTTAGGGTTACACGACAAATACGGGAAGGAAGATAGACGTAATTTCCAGTTACAAGAAATTCCCATGATGGCAGCCGTAGAGTACAATAAATCAGAAACAGAAAAAGAAGGGTATAATGTTGATACCATATATAGACAGGAGCTCTTCAAATTTGGAGATAAAGAAATTGATTATCAATATACTTTAACTAAAAATCGCAGAAATGATATTCTTAATGATATAAATAAAAAACTTGTCGAATATTCTTCTAATGGCGGTAATAAAGAACACGTTGAAGTTATAACTGATGAAGTTACTAGAATAAAAAAGAACATTGATATAATCCATGATTCACATATGAGTAACTCTAAAAAGAGAGAAGCTTATTTAGATTTTGATAAAGAATTAATAGAGGTTCTTTCGCTAATAACAAAATTGAATAATATAAATAAAACAATAATGAACCATGAATGAGTTAATAGACAAATTTTTATTAGAATTATTCGAAGGAATAAATGATAAGCTGACTGTTTTAATGGGAGAATTTATAACAGATTCACAAGCATTAGCCGCAGCTTTTATGTTAATGTATTTTGGTCTTGAATCATTTAAGATGATGAGTGGAGATAAAAAACTTGAAATTATTCCGCTACTCAGACCTTTTGCCTTCGGCTTAATTTTAATGTTGTGGAATCCTTTTATAGAAACTATTAGTTATCCGGGAGAAGTTCTTACAGCAACTAGTAAATCTATGTTTGAAAATCAAATTGATGAAGTTGAAATGCTTTCACGAAATAGATATGCTCTTATAGACAGCGTTTCTATGGAATTATTAGCAACATCAGTCGAAGTAGAAAGAGCAGAAAACGAAACGAATAAAGATAAATGGTCTATAATGGGAATAGATTTTTCAGCCGTTGGAGATAAGATAGCTGGACTATATGTTTATGTAGTAGCAAAATTCAAAATGCTATTATTTAATTTCGCAGAATTCTTAATAGTCACATTTTGGCAAGTCTGTATTTATTTTGTGTTTTTCTTACAGATTCTATTTCGAGCTATTCTAATAATACTTGGACCACTTTCTTTTGCTTTTTCAATTTTACCAGCTTTTAGAGATGCTTATATACAATGGATAGCACGTTTTATTAGCGTTAGTTTATACTCCTGTATTGGATATATTGTTTTATCAGTTTCATTAGTTGCTATGCAATATGGATTAGAACGAGAAATTGAAATTTTAGAATATACACTTAGAAATGAAGCTGCATTTGTTATGTATGTCGGAATGACCTCTGGAGGTGTCAACAGCTTCCTTCTTACAGCATTACTTGGAGCATTTGCTATGCTTACAATACCTTTTGTTTCTACATGGATTGTAAGTACAACTGGAGTAGGACAAGCTATAGGGGGGATGGTTGGAGGAGCAGCCATTGCAACCAAAACTGTAGCAGCTCCAGCCACAGGTGGAGCCAGCGCAGCTATGTAAAAAGATTCATTAAAATTTAAACACACTATTATGATTATTAAAAACTTAGAAAATAAAATCAAACTAGCCGGAATTTTATCCATTGGCTGTTTTGCAACAAGTATAGTTATTTCAGGCATGGCACTAGCCTTTTGTTTCTCTTTAGTAAAAGCTGAAAGAAAAAAAATATATGTTTTAGATAATGATGTCCCTGTACTAGTGAAGCAAACTGGTACAGAAGTCAACCTAGAAGTAGAATGTAAAAGCCACATAAATCTATTCCACACTTTATTTTTCACACTACCCCCAGACGATGAATTCATAAAATACAACATGGAAAAAGCCATGTATCTAATTGATGATAGCGGATTAAAACAATATAATAATCTAAAAGAAAAAGGATATTTCAACACTATATTAGCGAGTTCTGCAACAGTAACAATTATGACAGATAGTATCAAGATAGACATGAATAACCTATCTTTTGAATACTATGGCATCCAACGTATAGAGCGAGAAACTTCTATTCTTAAAAGGCAACTTGTAACTACAGGGAAATTAAGACAAATTCCACGCACTGAAAATAATCCTCATGGACTTATTATCACAGATTGGAAAACGATACTCAACAAAGACCTTGATTATAAAGTAAAAAAGAATTTTTAATGAAACTGTTTAAACATAAAAAGAATGATAGAAAAGAAACTATCAAGACTAAATCCGAGCAAGCTACAGTTGTTCTTCTTACTAAAATATTTCAAAAGTTCGGAGTTAATAACGCTTGTGAACGCTTATTAGCGTGGGCTGATATACACCGTAAAGCTATGTTTGGAATTACGATTTCATTCCTTTCTTTCGTCACAATTCTATCATTAGTAATGCGTCCAGAAAGAAAGCCAATGCAAGTTTTCAACGAAGAAAAAAGCAAAATACAAATTAACATTGATAGTAGCCTACAAAAAAAACGAGTAGGAGTTGACGAGTTGCTAGAAGTAATTAAAATGCAAAATGAAATTAATGAGCTAAGAAAAAATGGGAAATTAACTCCAGAAGACACTGTACGAATAAAAGATTTATACCATAAATTAAATAAATAGCGTATGAAACAGATTAATATTAAAAAACCTAAGTACATCATTCCTATACTCATCCTACCTTTTATCCTAGGGATAGGATGGCTAGTTAAGGATATGATAAACTCTGCCCCAGCAGAAGAAACTACATTAGTAGAAACGGAAGAATTAAATCTTGATATTCCTGATGCTAATTTAGAAAAAAGAGAGATAAAAAGTAAATTTGAATCACTCAAAGGAGCTTTCAATAAATCTTCTGATTATTCATCAATACAAACCATAGATAAAGAAGAAGAAGTTAGCGAAATTGAAAGTTCTGGTTCTCTTTACTCCAATGATGAAATAAGGCAAATTGACAGTTTAAATCAAGCTTCTAGAATCCGAGAAAAGGAATTGGAACAACAAATAAAAGGATTTCCTACTATAGATGAATCAAGTCAAACAGAAACTAGGAAAGCTCCTGAAAAATCCAAGATGCAAGAAGAAATGGAGCTTTTTAAAATGCAAATGGCTTATATAGATTCATTGCAAAATCCACGTCCTAGAACACCTCAAAAAAAACAAGATGAAAAGCCAAAAGAAAAGGCTATAGAAGTTGTAAAAGCGAAAAATCCCGCAGAAGTATATTTTAATACTGTAGGGAATGAACAAAAAACTTCACTAATCACAGCTATATTAGATGAAACTTTAAAAGTAACAGATGGTAGCCGAGTACGCATACGGCTTTTAGATGATATAATGATTAATGACGCTCTTTTAACTAAAGGCACTTACCTATATGGGAATGTATCTGGCTTTAAAGCTCAAAGAGTACACATTAATATTTCCTCTATAATGGTTGATGGCAGACAAATGAAAGTAGATTTATCTGTATATGATAATGACGGACAAGAAGGTTTCTTTGTTCCTTCATCAGCTTTTAGAGATTTGAGTAAAGATGTTGGAGCGCAAATAGGAAGCCAAACTATACAAATGAACAGCCAATCAGAAGGAGTAGAACAATTCGCTTTAGGTGCTTTACAAGATGCTTACCGTAGTACAACCCAAGCTCTTTCCAAAAACATCAAAAAAAACAAAGCCAAATTAAAATATAACACACAAGTTTTTTTAGTAAACAACAAAGATAAAGAACAATAATATGAGAAAGATTTTTATTGCATTATGCACAATGGTTTCTGTTATTACAGGAAATGCACAGAACACCCCTATTGGAGAAAACATCGAGCTTGCAGGTGAAAACCCAGAAGAACTAAAGGTTATATATGTCAACAAAGATGTTTCAACGCATTTTATAGCTATGGAAGATATAAAATATGTTGATATATCAGTCAATGATATTGTTGGCGATATTCCTACTGGTAACTCTCTTAGAATAAAGCCCACAAAAGAAGGAGCTAGTGGAGTTATCACCATTGTTACAGAAAGATTTTTCGTACAATATATGCTAGTATATAGTAGCGATTTAGCAAAAGCATACACTCGCTTTAATATCCCTTATGCTGATTTACGTAGCTATATGAATCCAGAAGTGAACTTAACCAAAGCACAAATGTATGATTACGCACATAGAATGTTTATTTCAAAAAATAAATTCTATGATGTTTCCAGTAAAAGTAACCTAATGAAAATTGTACTAAACAATATCTACACATTAGATAAGTATTTCTTTATTGATATTTCTATGATTAATAAAACAAAAATACGATATGATATAGACCAAATACGCTTCAAAATAGAAGATAAAAAACAAACAAAGGCTACTAATTTTCAATCTATAGAAATACTTCCATTGATGCAAGTTAATAAGAATCTTGTTTTCAAGAAGAACTATCGAAATATTTTTGTCTTTGAAAAATTTACTTTCCCAGACGAAAAAGTTCTTACCATAGAAATATCTGAAAAACAGATTTCAGGACGTACTATAACATTAAGAATTGATTATGCAGACATTCTTCATGCAGATGCTTTTACCGAATAAATAAAAACAGGAATTAATATGGAAACAAACTCACGCCCAGAGGCAACCGCTTCCCCCGTTAAGCAGGGACAGTACAGCCCACGGAAAAGGAAAGACACCACGCCGAAAGTAAACCCGCAGCTTGCGGTAGAACTGGTATATCAAGAATTGAAACGTGTCGAAGCCTATACAAAGCGCATAGAAAAGGCTATGGAAAAAGGCAGCCAACTTGAGATGTCTATAGAAGAACTAATAAAAACATTAAAAGAAGAATCCAAGAAGCGAGAAGAATATTACATTTTAAAGCGAGGTATTTTGTTAACACAGATACTCCTTCTCGGTTTTTTAATTTTAATTGCTATATATAAATTCTGGTTTTAATAATTAAAAATAAAACATATGAATATTCTCAATGAGAAAAAAGAAGTAACTCCAATTATAACCCCAAGTCTTGGTTATAAATTACGTTCCATTAACTGGAACGAGGATTTCTATTTTGACAACCCCATTGATAAAGAGAAAATAAATAGTATTCCCAAAGCTATAGAAATATCCAAAGATATATTTCTTGCTATTGAGAAGAGTGGAATGCAGTATAGAGAAACTTATAAATGGGATGAATATTTATACTTCAAAATGACAGCGGAAAATATTTTTGCAGCAACCATATACTATTACTGCAAACACTATCCTAAAGAATATTGTAATCTTGCTTACATCATAGCAACCGTATGTAATCCTGATATAAGTATTTTGTCAGAAATGCTAAAGCGTGATAGGGAAACTGAAATATTTATAAGAGGATTGAATGAGTGTCATACCTTAAATGTTGGTTCGGAATTCACTGGAATCAAAAATGAATTAACCACATATTTAGGAAGGCTATATACTAAAGAATTCTTCTATTTGTTCACAGAAGGAAAATATTCCCCTAATACATCCCAATTTATCCTACTTCACTATTTCGATAATGTAATATGGCAAGTGGAACAATTACAGAAAAATGGTTTTTTGTTCTTGGAATCAAATATAAAAAAAGAGAATGATGAAGAATCCTTATATGATAGTTATGATGATGGCATTCCTATAAAATTTCTAATAAACAAAGGGCGTCTTGATTTTTCGAAAATCATGTATGAATCCACAGAAAAAAAATGAAACTAACAATATTAAATAATAACACAATGAAGAAAATTATATTTCTTATTATGATTTCATTTATTTCCCTAAAGTCAATGGCTGGTGATGGTGATAAGTTTTTTAATATTTCAGGAGGTTGGCAATGGAAAAATACTGTCAATGCAGTTGTAGGGCTGGAGTTTGAAGGTAAATATCACAATGCTTATGAACTATATATTGATTTAGCTACAGCATATGATAAATGCCCGGTATGTAATAAGGTATGCTCTGATAGTTTCTGGAGCTATAAAACATTCGGCATAGGTGCAGCATATAAACCTACAATCTCACGAGGCAAAAACAGTAATTTAAGATGGAGGTTTGGAGCAGATTTAGGAGCTAACAGAAAAGGGTTTCAGGCTTCCATTGATATAGGTTTAGAATATAGCTATTCATTTAGAAATGGAATGCAAGTCTTTGTAATGCAAAAAAATGATTTTGTATTTTGGACACGTGACCATTTCCGAAATGGATTATTAGTAGGTGTTAAATTTCCAATAAATAAATAAATAAGTATGAAAAAAATATATATAATTCTATTATCCATTATAGGGGTAATATCATCATGTACAAAACACGAAGATATTATAGACACATCATTACAGCCGGGTAGTATCTTATGTAGTGATGGAAGTATAGTGCATCCCTCGCTTTTTTCACCCAGTGAAAAAGAAGCCATTGGAGTTGTATTTTGGTGTAATGATGGGAATAATCCAAATATAAAAGAAACCGCTTATGCCGTTTCATTAGAAGATTTAGAAGAAAATCCTTTAATAGACACAGACGAGGATATAGCTAATGTTTCGGAAGATGAAAACAGCTTTGATGGAGCAGCTAATACTGCCGCAATAATGAACTTTGCTATAAAGGATAGCTTAGCTTATCCAGCAGCTCAAAAAGCTATAGAATATGCGCCAAAAGGTGTTACAGGTTGGTTTATTGGCTCTATCGCACAAAACAAAGCAATCTCTAATAATCTTGAAAAGATATATTCTTCTTTCTCAATCATTGGAGGAACGCACTTTGATGGTTGGTACTGGAGTTCTACAGAAGATGGAGCAGGAAAAGATACTCCTAAAGTGTTTGCACTAATTTCTTCATTAACAAAAGGAAGAGCAACCAGTACAAGCAAAAGAAATTCATTTAAAATCAGACCTATTATAGCAATAAGATAATCATGAAAAAGAAAATAATTATACTAGCAGCCTTCGTTATTACATTTTTTACCGCATGTACTTCAACGCATATGATAACTTTCAGTAACGCTGAACTAAGCGACAAAGAAAAAGACATGATAGAAAATAATAGCAACTATTCAACCGCTTCAATAGTTGGTGGAAGTGCAAAATTAGTTAAGGAAGAAAGAGATAAAGCTATCCAAGAAAAGATAGAAGCTAGAAGAAATAAACTAAAAGCTATTGATGGCTTATCAATCTCCAGCTATAAAGATAAAAATGGAAAAGAACAGTTTAAAGCAACAGCTCAAAGTGAAATCTTATTCAAATTTGATTCATATGAATTAAATGAAGAAGCTCAAAAAATGCTTTCTGACTTATGTAATATCATTACTGAAATACCCAATACTAAGATTAAAATAATTGGGCATACTGACAATATAGGAGAAAAACAATACAATATCATACTTTCTAAAAATAGAGCAGCAGCAGTAGGAAATTACCTTAGAACCGCTGGTATAGAAACAAACAACATAACAGAAGATGGAAAAGGATATAGCGAACCCATTGCAGACAATACAAGTGAAGCTGGACGTGCTAAAAATAGGAGAGTAGAAATATTTATCACAAATGATGAATATTAAAAAGAGAGATTTCTATTAATAAAGACCGGGAGATAAAACTCTCGGTCTTTATTAATAGTCTGGAAAGAAATTGATACCGTACTTTTCGGAGTTGCGGCATTGATGGGTAAACATGGCATGATGAAATG
>ENA-ORUA01002618-ORUA01002618.1-human-gut-metagenome-genome-assembly--contig:-NODE-2618-length-13650-cov-10.093932_pt1 | contig 13650 bp, 10 predicted proteins | sample MGYA00242076_ERZ509201 | MGnify/ENA primary metagenome ERZ509201 (study PRJEB26280, sample SAMEA2338863) | human gut metagenome | biome: human gut; feature: human-associated habitat; material: faeces...
TGATGGTGATGAACGGCGTATCCATGAAGCAGGTTCAGGAATGGCTGGGGCACAGTACCTTTTCTACCACCGCTGACATCTACGCACATCTCGATTACAAGAGCAAGGAAGGCTCGGCTGGAGTTATCGCTGGGCTATTAGAAACGAAAAAGTAAAAGGTCGCCATGATAGAATTCACGGCGACCCTAACCAGTATTTATCTGAATGGCCTTTCAGCCAGTATACTCGTATGCGGGACTCGAACCCGCGACCTGAGCCTTGCGAAGGCTACGCTCTAATCCAGCTGAGCTAATACGCCTTAAAAGGAAACGCACTATCGAGCGAACTCGTTCAATAGTGCGTTCTGGCGGAGAGAAAGGGATTCGAACCCTTGCCCGGCGATTAACCGGCTACCGCATTTCGAGTGCGGACCCTTCGACCTCTTGGGTACCTCTCCGTATACATATCAGGTGATGCTACAATTCGTATTGTAACTTCATCTTGATTCCGAATGATAAAGCTGTTAGAATATTGTTAGAAAACGCATCGTTCAGACAGGCTTTGAAGCCTGTCAGGACATCAAAATTGACGTTCCCTCGTGTGATATGGAGACATTCAGCGAAGCATCCACTTGGATTTCGAGTCGTTCTCGTTACGACCACTTCGATACATCTCCATATTCATAGCTATATAATTATAGCAAAAAGCCACCGTTCCGTCAACACTTTCTGCCGGAGGAGCCCACAGCGCCAAAGAGGCCCTCTGGTCAGGGATGAGCGGAAGCCGCTGCCGCCCTCTGCGGAGAGGTACAACCTCCTTTTCCTCTCTGCTCCGGGGAGCCTTTTTCATGCTGTACTGTCATTTCTAAGGGCAAGATTGTAAAATCGTGGAATCATCGTCTGAATTTTCACAAAATATTACTATTTTGCCAAAAGATTGTACAAACTCTGCCCCCCTCTGATGTGCTATACTAAAATCAACAACCGGCCTGTTTCCGGCATTTCTTCTGCCATACAGGCCGCCGAAACAAAGAAGAAAACCAGAAGGAGCAGTATCGATGAGAGAGATCATTTCCTTGAACGAAAACTGGACCCTGTCCTTCCCCAAGGGCGAGCGTCCCACCGAGCAGGTCACCCTGCCCCACACCTGGAACGCTGTGGACGGCATGGACGGCAACGGCAGCTATCTGCGCACCACCGGTGTCTACACCCGCACCTTTACCCAGCCCAAGCAGCCTCTGGCTGGCGGCCGCACCTACGTTGAGGTGCTGGCAGCTGCTCTGGCCGCAACCGTGAAGGTCAACGGCCAGGTGGCAACCACCCACGAGGGCGGCTTCTCCATCTTCCGTGCCGATGTCACCGACCTGTGCCACGAGGGCGACAACGAGCTGACCATCGAGGTCTCCAACGAGGACACCCCCTCCATGTACCCCGCTTCCGCCGACTTCACCTTCTACGGCGGCCTGTACCGCGGCGTGAACCTGATCAGCGTGCCCGGCACCCACTTTGACCTGGACTACTTCGGCGGCCCCGGCATCAAAGTCACTCCCAAGCCCACTGAGGACGGCGGTGCCACCTTTGAGATCGAGAGCTGGGTCACCAACGGCGAAGAGGCCTATACCGTGATGTACAGCATCGAGGACTGCTACGGTAACGAAGTTGCTTCCGGCGTGCGCCCCTGCAACAGCACCAAGGTCACCCTGTATGTTCCCGATGCCCAGCTGTGGAGCATGGACGAGCCCAACCTGTACACCGTGACCGCCCGCCTGCAGAAGAACAACGAGACCTTTGACGAGATCTACGCCAACGTGGGTGTCCGCAGCTATACTGTGACCCCGAACGACGGCTTCTCCATCAACGGCGTGCCCACCCCGCTGCGCGGCGTGGCTCGCCATCAGGATCGTCTGTACAAGGGCAACGCCCTGACCGCTGAGGATCACTACGAGGATGCCATGCTCATCAAGGAGCTGGGTGCCAACACCATCCGTCTGGCCCACTATCAGCACAGCCAGGACTTCTACGACGCATGTGACGAGCTGGGCTTCGCCGTCTGGGCTGAGATCCCCTTCATCAGCGTCTTTAAGAAGGACCCCTCCGCTCACCAGAACTGCCGTCACCAGATGACCGAACTGATCATCCAGAACTACAACCACCCCTCCATCATGTTCTGGGGCCTGTCCAACGAGATCCTGATCGGCGGCATCTGCCAGGAGCTGGTGGACAACCACCACGACCTGCAGAAGCTGGTGCGTGAGCTGGATCCCACCCGTCTGACCACCATTGCTCACGTCTCCAACACCCCTGTTGACGGCCCCATGCATCACATTACTGATGTAGAGAGCTACAACCACTACTTCGGCTGGTACGGCGGCAAGATGGAGCAGAACGGCCCCTGGCTGGACAAGTTCCACGCCGAGCACCCCGACATCTGCATCGGCATCTCCGAGTACGGCACCGAGGGCATCATCAACTGGCACAGCAACGATCCCCAGTGCAAGGACTACACCGAGGAGTATCAGGCACTGTACCACGAGCATCTGGCTCAGGTGTTCGAGGATCGTCCCTGGGTGTGGGCTACCCACTGCTGGAACATGTTCGACTTTGGCTGTGCTGCCCGCCACGAGGGCGGCGTTGCAGGCCGCAATAACAAGGGCCTGATGACCATTGACCGCAAGACCAAGAAGGACAGCTACTTTGTCTACCAGGCATACTGGTCCAAGCTGCCCATGGTCCACATCGCCGGCCGCCGCCATGCACAGCGCGCAGGCGAGACCACCGAGATCAAGGTCTACTCCAACCAGGACACCGTTGTGCTGTACGTCAACGGTAAGGAAGCCGGCCAGCAGACCGCGCACCGTGTGTTCAAGTTCAATGTTGCTCTGGAAGAGGGCTTCAACACCATCCTGGCCGTTGCCGGTGACGTGAAGGATTCCATCACGCTGGAAAAGGTCGAGAAGGAGCCTGATTGCTACACTCTGCCTGAGTTCAACGAGCGTCAGGAGGGCGTTGCCAACTGGTTCAAGCAGGTCGGCAGCCTGGATCTGAAGGCTCCGATGGAGTTCCCCGAGGGCTATTACAGCATCAAGGACAGCATGGAGGATCTCTCCAAGAACGAAGAGGCTCTGGCTCTCGCTACCAGGGCTGTCAAACTGGCCACCAACTTTGACATCAAGCCCGGCGTTGGCATGTGGGATATGATGAAGCGCATGACCCCTGAGACTATGGCTAAGATGATCAACATGCCCGACGGCTTTATCGAGAGCCTGAACGCACAGCTGATCAAGATCAAGAAGTAAGTACTTCCTGCATCTGAACACCAAAAGCGAACGAACCGCCCCGGCACTGCACAAAGCAGCCCTGCCGGGGCGGTTTTCTGTTTAAGGTTTTCTTTTCTCAGGCCGCCGAGACGGTCAGTTTCAGGCCCAGCTGCTGGAAGATTTTCAGCAGGGTATCCAGATTGGGCATCGTTTTAAAGGATTCGATCCGTGCCACCGAGGATTGCGGAATGCCGCACCTCGCTGCCAGTTCCCGCTGGCTCAATCCCATCGCATTGCGCTGCTCTACCATTGCTTTCACGATTGCAGACATCGCTTCCGCTTCCCGGATATCCTTTGCAATGTCCGGGTCAACAGCTGCCACATGCTCCTTATAATCGTTCCAGGTCCTCATATTCATTCACCCTTTCTTGCAAGCCAATCATCACGTTCCGCTTTTGCTCGTTCAATTTCACGCCGCGGTGTTTTTTGCGATTTCTTCCGAAACTGGTGCAGCAGCACAAACCGGTCACCCCGCCAACAGAAGTAGAATACCCGGTTATTTCCCGGACGCAGCTCCCAGATGCCATCCATCAGATGCTTCGTCACATTCTCGGAAAGCCGTGTTCCGTTGTCCTGCAGCAACTGGATATACAACACGATCTGTTTATACTGTATTCGCGCATCCTTATTGGATGCGCTTTTTATCCGCAGCTCTTCCAAAAAGTCCCACAGTTCGGAAACGCCTCTGTCGTTCTCGTAAAATTCGACTGTATACATTCATGTTCCTCTTCTATGTGCGGCTTATCCCTCAGCCTTATGATAGCACATTTGCTATCAGTCGTCAATCTGTTTTCTCATCTCCCACACTCTCTTGCAAACCAAAAGGGCCCTGCGGCATTTGCAGGGCCCTTTCGGTTATGGGAGATCATGAAATATCAAAGCATCTTTACCGTGCTGCCCCAGCCTGTGGCTCAGCGCTTTTTGCTGCGCTTCTTCTTGCGCGGGGCAGAACGGGCAGGGTTCTGGGTGGGAACAGAATCATTGGAGCGCTTCTGCTCCATCCGATATCTGACGTAATTGGGAATCACGACCGCGATCACGATCAGCAGGACCCAGACCAGGATGCTGGGCTGCTCGTGGTTGGTGTTGAACAGAAACTGCATGACATTATCCATAGGGTGTTTTCCTTTCCGGCCCAGCAGGCCGCCAGAGGGCTTTTTACAGCCAGATGTTGCCGTTCTCGTCCGGTTTCATGGGCACGGCAATGATGAAGTCCACGATGGTCATAGCGGCAGAGAAACCACTCCAGAAGGTTGCCAGATACAGCAGGCCCAGCACCGGACGCTTGGCATAGAACTGGTGCGCACCAAACGCACCCAGAATGCACAGGCGCATATACTTCTTACGGCTGACACAGTGCTTTTCACGGTGTTCTCTCCAGTATAACAGGTGGTCGATGGTGTTCCAGATGAACCCATGGTCCGGGTCCTTTACCCACTGTGTCTTTTCTTCCATTTACGATGTACCTCTTGTCTGAATTTTGTTCCAAAAGCAGAAAACCGCCCGCCGCAAGGGCGAGCGGTTTTTCTATTTGATTTTACAGGTTTCCGCAGAAAATTGCAAGTACCAATTAGGCGTTCTCAGCCATGGCCTTCATCTTGATCTGAGCGACCTCATCCTGGATCTCTTCCATCTTCTCCTTGGTCAGGGGATAGAACTTCATAGCGATCAGGTTGCAGACCAGGCCGATCATGATCATGCCGTATGCGCAGAAGACAACGCCGCCGCGCAGGCCCGGGGTAACAGGGTCACCCATAACGGGGTTGTGGTCGGTGTAGCCGCACATGCTGAACATGACACCGGCGACCATGGGTGCGAAAGAGGAGACCAGCTTATCCACGAAGCTGAACAGGGTGCCCATCAGGCCGGGGACGTACTTGCCGGTACGGTAGACTTCGTAGTCGGCGCAGTCAGCGGTCATGGGGATAACGATGTTGCCGGAAATGCCCTGGAAACCAGCGGCGATGATGGTCAGAACGAGGTACAGGATCAGGAAGTAGCCCCAGTTCAGAGCACCGGTAGCGGGGTTAGAGGTCATGGTGGTGGGATCGCCCAGCAGCCACAGGGCTGCCAGAGCGCCGTTGATGACCAGACCACCCACAGAGCCGATCAGCATGGCCTTGCGCTGACCCAGTCGGGTAGCAAAGAAGCTGATGAACAGGAAGCACACGATGGTGCTGGGGATGGTGACCAGACCGGTAACGTTACTCTGCAGCAGGTTGGAACCGGCGATGCAGGCGAACATGGCGACCATGACGGCGCTGGACTTTGCAGAGGAGCCCAGTTTATCGGTAGATGCGGACAGGACCAGCATCTGAATGGCGCGGTTGTTCTTCAGGGTATCCCAGTAATCCTTCAGGCCGACCTTGACAGGTTTGCCGGTGCCGAAGAACTCAGGACGATCCTTGGGGGTGATGGAGATCACAGCGATCACGGTGAAGCAGGCGGACATGATAGCGGTCATCAGCCACAGGGTGTGCATGAACTGGGTGGAAGCGTAGCCGCCCACATCGGTGTAGCCATCAGCAATACGAGGGATGATGATGCCCAGAATGGCGAACAGCAGGGTATTGAACACGCCGTCGAAGGAAGCGAACATAGGGCGCTGCTTGGGGTCATTGGTCATGCAGCTCTGTGCAGACTTGGTAACAACACACTGGCAGGTGTAGCCCAGGTAGTAGACCATCAGAACGACCACATAGAAGGGGAAGCGCACGCCCTGAGGCAGCTTGTGGGTGACATGGAAAGCGATGTAGCTGGTGACGCACAGGATGATCTGACCGATCACGATGAACGGGCGGTTCTTGCCGAACTTGCTGTTGGTCTTATCGACCATGAAGCCGACGAACGGGTCAGTGACACCGTCCCAGATACGCATCATCATGGTCAGGGAAGAAGCGACCATCATACCAACGCCGACCCAGCCCATCAGGTAGTAGGTGGCGTAGTTCATCATCATCAGATAAACGTTGGTTGCGGTGTTGTTCAGCGCGTAGCCTGCGATACGCCACAGGGGAACGCGGTGGATGCCGTTGTGCTCATAGTCCTTATCATAGAACTTATCCGGCAGACTTCTGGTTTTTGCCATTTCATTCTCTCCTTTGTTCACACAGGAACATTCTCCGTTTTCTCCATGGGGCTTACAGCTGCCACTGCGTACCAGCCCGTCCGGAACTTTATGTCTATATTATGAACGATTTTTGATATATCTGTTAGTAATATTTTAAGGTAAAACAGGTCAATTTTACGATTATGGGAAAAGTTTCACGAATGTGAAAAATTCTATTGTGCTTATTGCACAATCAATTGATATACTAGTATAGCACAACGCCAGTTAGCTGCCACTATGTTCTGCGCCGGAGAACGGGCCTGCAAACGCCAAAAAGGGCCCACGGCAAATGCCGCAGGCCCTTTCTGGCGCTAGGAGGTAAATGAATGAATAGAGGAAGATGTCAGATCAGGATGTCGCCGTTCTCATCGGCCTGCATGGGCAGTGCAATGAGAAGGTCAGTCACGCAGAGGAAGAAGGGCACCATGCTCCAGAAGAACAGGGTGTAGAAGGCCGCCAGCGCATATCGCTTTTCATAGTAGCGGTGGCCGCCGCACCAGCCCAGAAACAGGCAGAGCAGAAGGTACTTCTTTTTGTTCACCTTGTGCCTTACGCGGTTCTTTTTCCAATCGTGATACTTACCAATGAGGCCCGGGCTCTTCTCCTTTTCAAGATCGATGCCGGCTTCCAGCTTGGCATCCTGCAGCGCCAGCTCCGCCTTGATAAAGTCATCCCGTGTGAACTCTTCGCCGGTCTCCAGCTTGTGGAACACATCGTCCGTTACCTGCTGGCGGCTGCCGGTGCCGTAATAGCCGGTGCTCCAATCGTCCTTTTCCTCGTCGTAATGCTCCACATCGCCCAGCAGCTCGCCGGTGGTGGGGGCCTTTTCCGGGGCCTCAGCGGAGGGGGCCGGGGTGATCTCAGGGGTCTGGTTCAGCTTGTTTTCTTCTGCCATAGTGGTATTCCTTCCGGGTCTCAGGTATCAGAAAGTCCTGCGGCAGAGGATGGCCCGCCGCAGGACATTTCCGGTTACGATGCAGGACAGCGGCGCTGTCCCGGATTCAAAATTTCCGCAGGGAGATGGTTGGCATTAAGCCTGCTTTGCAGCAGCCTCAGCCTTGATGCGGCCAATCTCAGCCTGGATCTCTTCCATCTTCTCCTTGGTCAGGGGATAGAAGTGCATGGCAACAACGTTGCACAGCCAGCCAACGATGGGAAGCAGGACGAAGCAGCCGATGGTTGCCCAGAAGATGCCGTCAGAGTACGGAGTCAGAGTATCGGGCAGAGCATCCTTGAAACCAGCCATGGAGTAGAACAGGGCCACCAGAGTAGCTGCCAGAGAGGAGACCAGCTTATCCACAAAGCTGAACAGGGTGCCCATCAGGCCGGGGACGTACTTGCCGGTACGGTAGACTTCGTAGTCGGCGCAGTCAGCGGTCATGGTGATAACGATAGAGGAGGACAGAGCCTGCACACCGCGCCATGCGATGATCAGCAGGATGAAGATCAGGCCCACTGCGCTCCAGCCGGTGAACAGGGTGCCCCAGGTGTCAGGACGGATGATACGGAATGCGGGGAGCGCAAACTTGGAAGCATCGCCCTTGGGGTTCACAAAGACCAGGAACAGGGTGATGATGATAGAACCGATGATGCCGCCATAGGTGCCGGTCATCATGGAAGCCTTCTGGCCCATCTGACGTGCGATCTTGTTCATCAGCAGGATGGAGATCAGAGCGATGGGGATAGAGGTGATCTGAGAGTAGCTGGAGAATGCGGCATAGTTGCCGAAGATGATGCCGAACAGGCAGATCATAACAGTGGAGTTGCTCATGGTGGACATGAACAGCTTATCAGTAGATGCGGAGACCACCAGCATCTGGATGGCGCGGTTGTGAGCCAGGGTGTCAACGTAATCCTTCACGCCGACCTTCTGGGCGGTGCCCAGACCGAAGTACTTGGAGTTATCCTTACGCCACAGAGCAATGATGGCGCAGATTGCAAACACTGCAGACAGGCCGCCGAACATCAGCTGCATGGTGGTGAACAGGCCGGGGTTGTAGAAAGCGGACAGGCTGCCGCCGGACTTCTCCACGATGCCTGCCAGAGAGGGGTTCTGTGCCACCAGAGAAGCGATCTCTGCAGCGTTGTTCTCAGCAGTCAGGGTGAACTTGGGAACCAGGCTGTCGGTAACGACGACAGGGAAGAGAATGTTCATCAGGATGATGTTGTACACGGTATCGCACATTGCGAAGATGGGGCGCTGCTTGGGGTCGTTGGTCAGGCAGGTCTGAGCAGACTTGGTGACGACGCACTGGCAGGTGTAGCCAATGATGTAGATCATGTAGATGATGATGAACACCGGGAACCGGACACTCATACCCAGCTTGGGGATGAAGTTGAACATCACGAAGGTGGTGGCGAACATGATGATCTGACCGATCACAATGAACGGACGGTTTTTGCCGAACTTGCCGTTGGTCTTATCGACCATCATACCCACGAACGGGTCGGTGACGCCGTCCCAGACACGCATGATGGTGACGATGGAACCGGCCAGCACGGATGCCAGACCGACGATACCGATCAGGAAGTAGCTGATGTAACCGACCACCATCATGTAGGTGTTGGTGGAGGTGTTATTCAGAGCGTACATCATGATCTCCCACATTTTCGCTCTGTGGATGCCGTTTTCTTCAAGCGGCTGTTTGACCTTTGCCATAGAAGGGTTCTCCTTTCAATTCTGCGGCCGGTGTGCTGCCACTCACTCCGGCCTTTCATTCGGCCCCCCGTGAGCTGCGGCTGCCACATCGCGAATCGGGGGGATTTTATGTATATATTATGAACCTTCCCTCAAATTTCTGTTAGTAAAATTTTGAGGAAAAACAGGACATTTTTACTCTTTTCGGGCGAAATTAACAGTTTTAAAAAACAACATTTGTCATTTTGCACATGATTGTAAGATACTAGTACAGCACATTCCACAAAACAGACTTGCATTCCAGCTGCGCGCAAAAAAGAATACAAGGAAAGTGCGGAAATATCCAAAAAATTTTCTAGTTGTTCCGCGCGGCGGCCTATTATAATAGGTATAGCATCTGCGGCTCTGTGGCATGGGCCGCTGCATTCAAAAGAAAAGGAGAAAACCCTATGGCAGTGAAAGCATCCGAGCGCGTAAAGCGCTATCAGAACCCCAACGGCCCCACCATCAGCACCGTGGAGCGCAAGGTCATCGAGCAGGACGGCCTGTATTTCAAGGACATCGACGGCACCGGCACCGTCAGCGCAGTCAACGACTGGCGCTTGACCCCGGCTGAGCGCGCCGAGGCCTATGTCAAGGTCCTGACCACCAGCGAGAAGATCGGCCAGATCTTCACCTCCGACTGGCGCATGGGCCCCAAGTATCCTTCCCCCCGTCTGGCCGCCAACGGCCACAAGCCCGTGGCGGACGAGAGCGGCCTGTTGGACGAGGCACCCGTGAACGTCTCCGACAGCATCTTCGGCTCCCAGTCCCTGCCCAGCACCTCTGACATGGTCAAGAAGAGCTTCAACCGCCATGTCATCCTGCGCGAAAGCCCCACGCCCGAGGATCTGGCAGACTACCTGAACCAGCTGCAGTACCTGACCGAGACCTGCGATCACTTTGTTCCCATGCAGGTCATGTCCAACAGCCGCAACGAGAACGGCGAGGTCGTGTTCGGCATGAACGATGCCACCGGCGTGTTTGCCACCTATCCCGGCACCCTGGGCATTGCTGCTGCCGTCAAGGGCACCGCACGCATCGACATCATCGACAAGTTCGCCGACACCATCCGCCGCGAGTGGAACGCCTGCGGCCTGAAGAAGGGCTACATGTACATGGCCGACTGCGTCACCGATCCCCGTTGGCAGCGCACCTTCGGCACCTTTGGCGAGGACCCCGCACTGATCGAGGAGATCTTCGACCACCTGATCCCCGGCATCCAGGGCGGCAGCAACGGCGTTACCCCCGAGGGTGTTTCCATGACTGTGAAGCACTTCCCCGGCGGCGGTGCCCGTGAGAACGGCTTTGACCCCCACTATGCAGCAGGCCAGTGGAACATCTACGCCACCCCCGGCTCCCTGCAGAAGTACCACATCCCGGCATTCCGCGCAGCCATCCGCCACAATGCCGAGTCCATCATGCCCTACTACTCCAAGCCCAGCGCCGAGAAGAGCGCTCCGCAGGAGGACTTCAACGGCAACCCCATCGAGCTCCAGCCCTACGGCTTTGCCTACAACAAGGTGTTCATCGACGGCCTGCTGCGCGGCCAGATGGGCTTCAAGGGCTACATCAACTCCGACACCGGCATCGTCCACAACATGTGCTGGGGCGTTGACATGCTGGACGAGCCCGAGCGCATCGGCTATGCTGTCACCCAGAGCGGCGTGGACCTGATCTCCGGCCTGCTGGACAACGAGCTGGGTGAGGAGAGCTACGCCCGCGGCACCAACGACTACTACGACACCCACGCAGTGCCCGCCGGCTTCAAGAAGGAAGATCTGGTGCTGACCGATGCCAGCCTGAACCGCGCTGTCAGCCGCACCCTGACCGAGCTGTTCCGTCAGGGCATGTTCGAGGACACCTACGCCGACCCCAGGAAGGCCGCCGAGGTCGTTGCCACCAAGGCCGACTGGGAGGAAGCTTCCCGCGTGCACCGCGAGTCCGTTGTCCTGCTGAAGAACGACGGCACCCTGCCCCTGAAGGACGGCACCAAGGTCTACGCTGAGGCCTTTGGCAAGAGCGCCGAGGCCGGTGAGGCCGCCACCAAGGCCCTGCGCGAGATGCTGGGCAATGTCACTCTGGTGGACACCCCCGATGAGGCCCAGGTGGCCCTGCTGATGGTCAGCCCCCAGTCCGGTGCATACTTCAACGCCACCCCGGGCTACCTGGAGCTGGACATCTGCGAGGACAAGACTGTCTGCAACGTGGACGAGAGCGGCAAGCCCACCACCGAGACCCACAAGGAGACCACTCTGGTGGGCGCAAACCGTCTGGCCGGTATCGCTGCTGCGGTCCACGCCCACGGCGGCAAGGTCGTTTCCAACATCAACTGCCCGCTGGCCTGGGAGGTCGGCAATGTGGAGAAGGTCTCCGACGCTCTGACCGTCGGCTTTGACACCTACCCCTCCGCAACGCTGGATGTGATGTTCGGCCGCTTTGCTCCCGTTGGCAAGCTGCCCCTGACCCTGCCCAAGGGCGACGAGGTGCTGGCTGTGAACGCAGACGGTGTCTGCATCAGCCCCAACGACGTGCCCGGCTTTGCAAAGGATGCCTACATGCCCGACAGCATGAAGGACGAAAACGGCAAGGCCTACGCCTACCGTGATGCCGCAGGCAACTACTACGAGATGAACTTCGGCCTGACGTTCTGAGGGAAACCCTCTCCGTCTCGCTCAAACCAAAGGAGACACTTTCCATGGCACAAACGCAGAAAAAACAGCAGGATATGGGCACGGGTGACGTGAAAAAGCTCCTGCTCCAGCTGATGATCCCCGCCGTTGTGGCGCAGGTGGTCAACCTGCTGTACAACATCGTGGACCGCATTTACATCGGACACATCTCGGGGATCGGCGCAGCGGCTCTGACCGGCGTGGGCCTGTTTACCCCCATCCTGATGCTTCTGAACGCCTTTGCCATGCTCATCGGCTCCGGCGGTGCCCCCCGCACCGCCATCGCCATGGGCCAGGGTGACAAGAAGCAGGCCGAAAAGATCGTCAGCAACAGCTTTACCATGCTGCTGCTCTTCTCGGTCGTCCTGACCATCGTCTTTTACGCCGCCGCACCCACCCTGCTGCGGCTGTTTGGTGCCAGTGACACCACCCTGCCCTACGCTCTGGCTTACAGCCGCATCTACATTCTGGGCACCATCTGCGTACTGATCGTGCTTGGCATGAACACCTTCATCACTGCGCAGGGCTTTGCCAAGATCAGTATGCTGACCACCGTTATCGGTGCGGTCATCAACATCGTGCTGGACCCCATCCTCATCTTTGGGCTGGGCATGGGCGTAAAGGGTGCTGCCATTGCCACCGTGCTGAGCCAGGCAGTGGGTGCCATCTGGGTCATCCGCTTCCTCACCGGCCCCAAGACCATCCTCAAGATCCGCAAAGAGGACATGAAGCTGGAAGGGAAGATCATCATGCCCGTGCTGGCACTGGGCATTTCCACCTTCGTCATGCTCTCCACCGAGAGCCTGCTGTCCATCAGCTTCAGCTCCAGCCTGGCCCGCTACGGCGGTGACGTGGCCGTGGGTGCCATGACCGTGATCACCAGCGCCTCCCAGCTGTGCACCATGCCCATCTCGGGCATCTGCCAGGGCGGCCAGCCGGTGATGAGCTTCAACTTCGGCGCAGGCAAGAAAGACCGCGTCAAGCAGGCATTCCGCTTCCAGCTGACCCTCTGCCTGAGCTACACCACCATCTTCTGGCTGCTGATGATGCTGGTTCCCGGTGCAGTGGCTGGCATCTTCACCTCGGATGCCTCCCTGATCGATTACACCACCTGGGCCATGCGCATCTACATGGCGGGCATCTTCTCCACCGGTGTCCAGATCGCCTGCCAGCAGAGCTTTATGGCGCTGGGTCAGGCCAAGGTCAGCCTGCTGCTGGCCTGCCTGCGCAAGCTCATCCTGCTCATCCCTCTCATCTTCATCCTGCCCCATGTGGTCGCGAACCCCGTGTTCGGCGTGTTCCTTGCCGAGCCCGTCAGTGACATCATCGCCGCTGCCGTGACCGCCACCACCTTCTTCCTCCAGTTCAATAAGATCCTGGACAAGGGCGCTGGCAGGGTCTGATGCCTTGTCCGCCTGAAAATAATCATCCGTATCACCACAACCATCTGATCAAAAAAGGAGTATCCTCGTGGAAAAGAATGTTCTGAACACCGACCTGTCCGGCAAGGTTGCCGTGGTCACCGGTGCCAGCGGCACCCTTTGTTCCATTTTCGCCAAGGCTCTGGCCCGGGCAGGAGCCAAAGTGGCTCTGCTGGGCCGCAACATGGAGAAGCTGAAGGAGCTGGCCAATGCGATCGAGGCAGAAGGCGGCGTGGCCAAGGGCTACACCTGCAATGTTATGAACAAGGCCAACTGCCTGCAGGTGGCAGAGGAGGTGATGTCGGATCTGGGTCCCTGCGACATTCTGGTGAACGGTGCCGGCGGCAACAACCCCCGGGCCAACACCGACAAGGAATTCTTCGAGATGGCGGATCTGGACGATGACACCGTGACCTTCTTCGATCTGGACGAGAGCGGCGTGGAGATGGTGTTCAACCTGAACTTCATCGGCACCC
>ENA-ORUA01002621-ORUA01002621.1-human-gut-metagenome-genome-assembly--contig:-NODE-2621-length-13643-cov-2.663011_pt1 | contig 13643 bp, 9 predicted proteins | sample MGYA00242076_ERZ509201 | MGnify/ENA primary metagenome ERZ509201 (study PRJEB26280, sample SAMEA2338863) | human gut metagenome | biome: human gut; feature: human-associated habitat; material: faeces...
ATACCATATCCAGCAGGCAAATCGCTATTTTCACCCACATCCCACTTGCCGATGATTACCTGTCCTTCAAACTCTGCCGCCAATTCTTCAATAATAGGAGCTACCATTTTGCAAGGGCCACACCAAGGAGCCCAAAAATCTACCACAACCGGTTTTCCTTCTGCAAGGATCTCCTTATAGTTGCTGTCTGTAATTTCTAAAGCCATTTTTTTTAAATATTAAGTATTAATTATTAAATAGTATTTCACTTGCTATTACCGCCACAAATATAATCAATTTATCCCACTTGGATAAACTTTAATAAGAAGTTTTATAATGAATATTGAAAATCAGCAATTTATCTGAGGGGCTCCTATTTTAGCCTAAAAAACTAACCATAAAAACTAATCATTATAGTAATATGGAGCAGATATTTTTTGATTTCAAATTAAACTTTAATTTGTTCGATCCCAATACGAAGAAAGCAACTTCAATTTATGCTGTAGTCTATTTTAAGTGCAAACAGTATAAAATTAATACTGGGGTTAAAGTGTATCCAAGTCAATGGAATAAAAAAGGCAACTGGCTATAATCAATAGTAAACAGACTAAGTTGGATAACTATAACAATACAATTGTGAATAATAAATTAAAACAGATACTCCTTTCTTTTGAGCAAAGTAAACTCTATCTTTGTGAACACATAGAATCTATACCAAACTTATATGAATTACTAAAACAATATATTAACCCCAGTATGGCAACAAAAAAGAAGACAACAAATGGCGTCTCTGCCACTGCTCAAATGAGCCTATTACTCTCCACTGTGGATAAAGACAGCACTAGAAATATCTATCGTGGAAATATCAATGTATTCAAACGATTTCTAGAGGATGAAAATATTACTGATACATGGGAAAATATTACTGAAGATAACCTAGAAAAATATAAGGAATATCTAATCGGTAAAGGACAAGCTGTGACAACAATCAATAACTGCCTAAGTAGCCTTAAAATATACTTCGGAAGGCTGATAAAGAGAAGAGTATCTGTTTTGACTTTCACACTTCAGGCTGTGATAAAGTTGAAAAAGTAAAAGCCCTACGGAGTAAAGAAGAGAAGAAATCCAAGCAAATACCACTAACAGAAACACAGATTTATGAGTTATACAATCTGGAATTTTCTGGACGTGATGAGGAGGTTCGGGATGTATTTGTAGCGCAATGCTTACTCGGATAAAGAATATCCGACATGCCTAAACTCTTCGCCGGAAATTATAAAAAGATTGATGATCATACAGTTGAAATAACAGTGCAAAAAACTCAGGAACAAGCTGTTATTTATCCGTTTCCTGTAGCTAAAGAGATTCTGAACAAATATAGTCTAAATGGTTTCAAGCATCTGAATATCAACACAAATCCAGATGAGCAGGAAGACAAAAGCCGTGAATATGTCAGAAAAACAGATGACCACATAAAAAATATGTAAGAATGCAGGGTTCGATGAAGAAATCACCTACACAGAACAACGTAGAAGTAAAAAGACCACTGTAAAGAAAAAGCAACACGAACTTATACATACACACATTACCCGTTACACTTTTATTACTTTGATGTGTAAAATGGGGGTTCCAAAAGAAACAGTGATCATTGCAACCGGACATGAAAATACCAAAATGATAAATGAAGTGTATTTGCATATTTCTTCTCATGACAAAGCTATGCAGCTAAGCGAGGCTATTGAAACAAATGCCTGTGGAAGTATGTTTGTTACCCACAAAAAGCAAGAGGAGTTGAAAGAAGAAACCGACATATTCAATTATATAAATATCTTACCGGTCGTTTTGTAGATGTCTAACAATTCGTTTTACCGTTTATATATAAAGTATAAACAATAATGTATGTATTTAGTATAAGTAAATAACACTTTTAACACATTAGCAAAAAGTCATTTAAAAGTGTATATTTCGTAACTACTAAGACACTACGAATATACACAAAAAAAACATATATAAGAAAATGATAACACAAAGACAATGAATGTCATTTTTTTGCACTTTTTTATCATAGTTAAAAAAATAACATTTTTACCATTTTGTTCTGTTTTATAGTATTTTTGCAAACCAATTAGTAATGCGAATCAGTAGTTGAACTCTGATTCCTTGTTTTAGAAAATTAGATAAATGAATGCGATGGCAATTTTGCCCATCGTATGTACTAAAAGTCCAGATGTAGATCTGACTTTCATCGCTCTTTGAATATTTGTTTTTTCATTCAGCCAGTTGAAAAAAGATTCTATCGGTTGTCTGACCTTTGATACTGCAGTTGAAAACAGGTCTCTGCCCGCTTTCTCTCTTTGAGTAATAATAGGCTCCTCTCCCTTTATTGCTTTAACGGGAGTCATCATGGTTACCCCTTGTTCCTGCTGTTTGTTTCCCCAGAACGAGAAGTCTGAGTATATCTTATCCGCAAATATATATCTGTTTATAAGGCTATCAGCGGCTTCTCTTTTAAGAACAGTCAGATCATTCTCCTCTGCCGATGATAAGATGATCATTTCGGGGAATGGAATGGTTCCTTCCCTGCGGAAAGCTAAGGTGTGAAGTTTGAGCCCGAAATAATACATGTTCTTTGTAGAGCAGTATCCTTTAGTGGCAATTTCAGTAGCCACTTTTCCGGTTTTGTTCTTTCCTGCACAAGTAATGATGGGCATGGAGTCAATAAGTGATATCATAGAATCGCAATCTGTTGGTTTAAAGAAAGTAATGAGATGCTTCACCAGTTCATTAATCGCCTCACTCATCAGGTTCAGCCGATAGTTGAATGTTTGATAAGAGGGAAGGTTAGGGAACCAGGAAAGCAAATATTCTTTGGTGAATGTATGTATCTCTTTGATGCTAAAATAGCGCTGATACGCTCCGCAGAACAGATATACGGTAAGCAGCTCCTGATCAGTGAAGATCGGTGTAGCGTTATTACTGAACCTCTGACAGTAGAACTTCAGTGAAGACTGATAAACATCGCAGATATACATATATATTTTTATAAGTTTTAGCTCTTTCTCCTTGGGAATCATAATTAGAATAATGAGTGGTTTTATTCTTCTAATATACTGATTTTCAAGGAGATTAAGAAATAAATAAATGAGATAATTAATTGAATAATAACAATTTAACTAACTGAATCAGCTAGTGATTTCAACTACTGATTCGCATTATTAACAAATTAAATGTGACCAGTTGGAATAAAATCGGTATCTTGCATTTATAAACAAAATAATGAAATTATGGGACTTGGATTCACCATTCACACTAAAATCAAGGACATTGAAAAGTTTCAACAGGCTGTAGAAAGTCAGGCTGTTGAGTCCGGTTATAATGCAGAGCACGATGAATCATCTTCGACGGTTAGTTTTTGCAGGCTGGGCGACTTGTTTCTAAACTATCAACATGAGGGAGAAGGAAATACGGACAACGTCATTTCCGTAAACGGAGACTGCCAGACCAACATGCTTGGCCCCGGCTTCCACAAGGCAGCAATAGAGTTCATCGACAGACTTCAACAGGCGACCGGAACCCGGTTTGAGGTTGAAGACGAGACGGACTATTACACGGAAAGGGACTTTGAGGCCATGAAGAAGAAACATTTCCACAAGTGGCTGGCCAAACTGTTTGAAATCATCCAGGAGCAGGAAGACAAAGGCAGCAAGTCTTTGTTGTTCTGCTGGGATCTCAATAAATATTACCCTCAATCGGACAGCGGCATTGTCATCTCACCTTTGGGTTCTTTCCGCCTTTCAGAGGTCATCAGACGTATCCAGGAAGAAGGAATCGAATCTTTTGCCGATGATTTCTTCATCTGGAACAATCCGGAACGTGATGCACGTTTCCATAGAGGACTGGCCCTGAACGCCATGTGGGAGGACTGCTATTTCATGCCGTCGGAAAGAAGTGAAGAAGATGCCCGCATCAACGGGTACATCATAAGCGAGCTGGAAACGGCAGCATCACTTGACCCATCTCTTCCTTTCCCAAAAAAGGAATACGAGGAACTTTGCAGGCTGCATGGCTGTACCCCTGTCCCGACTGAGGGGATACCGACATACGAAACGGAATTTACCATCGGCTATCGGCGAGGAATTGTCAACCATAAGGTCGGAAGGATCAGGTTCAGTCTGCCGGGCAGCTATCTCGAAGATACGGATGAAGGTACCCTCGTCTATTATGATGCGGCTGCAGACAACTGGCACACGGTCAGATGCACAGGATACTCCACCAATGGTGAGCCGGATTTTCTTGATGTGGAAGAGGAAATGATTGAAGAAAGGGAATTTGACGGCGGAAAATACCGTCTCTATGATATGGGTACCGGCCAAGATTCAGAGGATGAAGAACCTTATCCCGTTTACAGCTGTCACGCACTGTGTTCCAACCAGTACACCCTCTTCACGTTGTGTGCCTCCAGGCTGGAAGACCTGAAAAAACTTTCAAGTGAATTCCTCCCGGCTTTGGTTGCAGACCAGCCTATAGAACCGGAAAATAAGCAAATCATATATACCGGAGAGAACATGAAGGACGAACTGATGAAGCAGATAGACGAGTGGCACGATGCCGAAAAGCATCAGGAAATCATCGATGCACTGGAACAGATTCCGGAAGCAGAACGGGATTTTGAAACGACCAGCCTTCTTGCAAGGGCGTACAACAATATTGAGGAATATGCCAAAGCCGCTGAACTGCTCGAATCCGTCAGGGAGGAAGGTGCTGAAGATGAACGGTGGAATTTCAGAATGGGATATGCCCAGTATTTTCTGGATAATAATCGGGAGGCTCTGAGTTATTTCGGCAAGGCAAGGGAGCTTAATCCGGAGGATGAAGACGCCTTGAGTTTCATCCGTCAGTGCAATATGACCTTGCCGTTAACCCAGCGAGTGAAAGAATTCTGGAACTGGTTTGTAGAAAACGAAGAAAAACTGTCTGGCATGATGAATCCGAAATCCATGGAGGAAGCTGATGCCTTCATGGAGTTTATCAGTAAAGGAACCAATCTGATATCGGAAGACATGCACTTCAATATCGGAGGTGACCATGAGTTCACGTTCTCGGTCGAAGGATGGCCGGATCTCTTCATCATCTATCCTTACATCATATCCTGTATGCCGGAGTGCCTGAAAGGCAAATGGAAGTTCTTCCCCTTCAACCCGGGCAAGGTCGGGTCTTTCGCATACCGTGTACACGATACCGATGTCGATATGGGCAAGATTATGGTAAAAGCATCCTATGACGAAAAGAGAGAAAACTTCAACATCAGGTATTACGACAAAAATCTTTGTGCCTTATCGGAGGAAAATAGTGACGGAAACTTTCATGTCATTCTGGAACTTGTACTGGGAGAAGGTGTCTCATTCAAATATGTCAATGGTATAGAAAGAGCGTCAGGCATTGAGGAAGGCATGATTGCCTTGTCCGGGTTGAGACAGCACATAGAGGAAACCGTGAAATCCCACGGCCATGAATTCTTCGAGAATCCGAAGGACGTTTATACGGGATATCAACTGACCCCGAAGGAAAGTGATGAACTGCGCTTCGATGTGATAGTAGGATCTACCTGTCTGAGTTCCATCGTAGCTGACTATTATCATGGTTCAACCGAGATATTTGACCATGCCAACGGTTTCGGTGCACAAGCTCTTTACATAGTCTTCCAGAATGGTGCTGGCGAAGATAATATATTGAACTTCCGTCATGATCTTGAAGACAGGATAACAGAAGAGATTCTTGAGCCGGGCAATCTCGGTGTGATAACAGGGGGCGCAACCGGAACGGAATACAGCTATATCGACCTGTTTGTCTATAACCAGCAAGTATTTATCTCAACTTTGCTTCCTTTGCTTGATGAGTATCCTGAGTATTCTTTCTACCTTTCCGAATTCTGTAGGCAGGGTCAGTTATGTAGACTTTCAGACAGCGAACCATGGAAAGGAGAAAGTCCTGATGGCATTTCGTACAGTCCGGGAGATGATACATTCTTCAGTCAGATAGAAGAGTGGAATGAGAAGGACGAATACACGAAGTCTATCAGGGCTCTGGAGGCAATACCTGAAGAGCAACAAGACTACAGGATAAAAATGTTGCTTGTAAGGGCATATGAGAATTATGCCATTATCGGTGACAATGATGAAGGAACAGAACGCTGGAAAGGAGACAGAGCTCTACTAAAGGCAATAAGACTTATGGAGACCGTGCGTGACGAAGGTGAGAAAAATGCGAAATGGAACATGCGTATGGCATACGCATACCAATATCTTATGAGACAAGAAGAAAAAGCGATAGAATATGCCAAACGCTGGGCGGAACTTGATCCGGAGGACAGCAGTGCCAAGGAAGTCATTGAAGAGTGTATGGAGGAGATTTCGAAGCGGGAGGACAGTTCAAACGTGAAGGAATCCTATACAGTGGAGCCATGCGCTACAGGCAACACGCATATTGAAACAAGAGAGACTGAAAATACCGAACTAAGGGATAAGAATATGGACAACAGACAGAAAGAAGCGGCTCTGGCTGCAATGACAGCCTGGCTCTCGCACGCGCAGGAGTTGGGACACGAGCCGGCAGAGATCGAGTGCACGGGAACATTCGTACTGCACGATATGACCTACTACATCTTCAAATACAAGGATACCAAGGACAGTGAATGGCTGCTGGGCGTGAATGGTGGATACGAAGGAGACAGCTTGTCGGACTGCGGCCATACCTTCAGTGAGATGGAGCCTTATGACGAAAAGACGGCTGTCAATGATGCTACGGCCCTTGTCGAGATGGTGCGTTCCTACTGGATGGAACAGGCAAAGCAGGCCGAGGAACGTGAGAAGAAGGCCGGCACATTCGTGGGATTCGCCCTGCTCTCCGACAACAGCTGGGACAAGGAAAAATACATCAGAGATCTGAAAGAACAGTGGGACATCACCGCTGAAGAGAAATCTGACGAGGAACGGAATCCCGAGTCTCTGGTCTTTGACGTGGGTGACATGATGGCGGCGGTAAGCCTGATGCCTGCCCCCGTACCTGATGGCGAAGCCAAAGAATGCGCGAAGAACAATTACATGTGGCCGGAGGCCGAAAAAACAGCCAAAGAGCATAAGGCCCACATCATGGTTGCCGTTATCGGCAAAGAGAAGTCCCTGATCGAAAGAGGCAAACTGTACGTGAAGCTGTTGTCTGTCTGCTGCCACCAGAAGAATATAACCGGTATCTATACCAGCGGTGTCGTTTTCCAGCCCCGTTTCTATGAAGGCTTTTCCGGAATGATGAAGGAGGATTCGCTGCCTATATACAACTGGATATGGTTCGGGCTTTACCGTACCGAAAAGGGAATCAGCGGCTACACCTATGGAATGGAGTGTTTCGGCAAGGACGAAATGGAGGTCCTTGACGTGGATGCCGACCCGTCAAAGGTGAGAGACTTCCTGGCCAGCATGGCAGGATATGTTCTGGAATATGATGCAGTTCTCAACGACGGAGAAACCATAGGCTTCTCTGCAGTCGATAAACATAGGATAACACGTGGACAGGGTGTTGCCCTTCCGGACAAAGTGACTCTGAAAATCTCATACGGCAGCGAAGACGATGCCGATGGCGGTCCCGATTTTCCGGATGACACGGATGAAGTGATGGACGATGCGGAAGGCCATCTGGAGAAGTTCAAAGAGAAGGATCTGCCGTTAGATACAATTACGGCCTACAATCATCTGGCAATATATCTACGCTGGTGCATGGTAAATGACCTTATGAGGGATGATTTTCTTGAACAGTTCGGAGACCTTGTGTCCCGGATCAAAAGCGGCTCGGCCGATGATGACCTGAGGGTGTTCATAAAGGACAACCTGAACGGGCAGCTTACAAGATTCCTGTTCAATAAACAGGGCCGTGCATTTGCCGACTACTATTATGGCAGTTACTATGGCGCCAACGAAACTCCATTTTATCCCGGAGACATTGACAACCACGCCCTGGATTATTTCGGTCCGGAAAGGTATCATTCCGATGAGTTCAAAGAGGAAGCATACCTGTTTGTCCCGTATGACGAGGATTATTACCAGGCAATGTCACAACGCATAGACAGACGCTTCGCCAACTGGCAGGGGCTGCATATAGACAAAGATACCGTTGAGCCAGACGAACTGGCCCGTGCCTTCATGGATTATCTTGATTGTGAATGCACCTATTTCCCATCCATGAGTGACGATGACCCTATCATGTCAGCCTATACCTATGCCCAACGGCTCGGCGTGCGGGAAGGCTTCATCCCCGTTCTGGTCAATGTCGATGAAGGTTTGTGGGAAAACATAATCGGGAACTCGGATCCTGACAGCGAAAGCTCGGATGATTACACATTCAACCGGGAAAAAGTCAATGAATTCCGCAGAAGGCTGCTTGAGGCTCCTGCCATGGACGGGGAATCCATCCTTGACAAGCTGACCGGGCAGGACAACGATGATATTGATGAAGAGCCTGAAGGCGGATTCGACAACAACCGTTATTCGAGCTACTGGAATACCGATACGAACATGACGCATCCGCTGATCCTTGCCCGTATTCCGGTCACGGAGCCGTGGAAAATATTCGCGTACCTGCCATTCGGCAACTGGAACGACTGTCCTGCAAACCCCGAACTGATGGCCATCTCAAAGTATTGGTACGAGGAATACGGTGCTGTTCTGGGAACCTTTACCAGCGACCAGCTGGAGTATGAACTTCCAGCTCCCGTTCCGGAAGACAGAGCAATGGAAGCCGCAATACAGCAATATGCTTTCTGTCCGGATATGGACCAGAGCTGTGACGGCATAGGCAGTCTTGCCGACACGTTGCGTCAATCCAGAATATGGTATTTCTGGTGGGATTAACCGATTCTTTCACATTCAAAAGCATTTCAATATGAATCAAGTATTTCAACAAGACCTAAATACAAAGGAACTGCAGCCCGGAAGACCTTTACTTATAAACCTTCTGTTCAAGGAACCGGTTGAATTGCCGGATACGCAGAGGGTGGCTGATGTATGCCGGAAGCATTTCGGCAATGTAGAATGCCGCGAAGGTGATGACAAGTCTGTCTTCATCACAGCTTTGGACCACATGGTGGAGTTTGAGGACGGGAAAGCACCCGTGCAGTTCCTGATGACTTCGTGCATGGACTTTGACGGAAAGACCGTGGACGACTTCACCCGGAGCCAGATGTGGGACTGCCAGGAAAGCCGTGACCGTATCCTTGAGGAATGCCGGTACAGTATGCTCGCTACGGACTTCCTTGCCCGCGGCCTGTCTTCTCTGGAACGTGCCAATCTGGAAATGGACTACCTTGAAGTGCTCGCCGAACTGTTCCTGTCCTGCGAAGCGTTCTTCTTCAGCGGCAGCGGGAAACTGTTCGAGGCGGAGGAAATCCGCGGCAATCAGATAGAAGGTCCTGACCGGTTCATCCGCTATGCCGTAAACGTCCGTTTCTTCACGATTCAGGGTTCCGACGACATGCTGGTCGATACACTCGGGATGAACACGCTGTTCCTGCCTGACCTGCAGTACCACTTCCGCGGACTTGATCCGAACTGGATAGTGAACCATGCCTACAACGTGGCTTCCTATCTGCTTACAAGCGGCAACGAAATAGATTCGGGAGAAACCATCGATGGAATCAAAGACGGTGATATGGACCGCAGCATCCAGTGGAAATGCCAATACGAAGACGCGCTGATACAGCCCAAGCGTCCCGTACTTGACATCAACACGGGAGAATATGCAGCCGGGAACAGGGAATGATTTACCAATGACCAATTAACTTGTTGCGTATGCCATTGAACTTGACAGAAGAACAGATATTGCAGCTCGCTCCCGACGACTCATCTGTAAAGGCCGGCAAAGGACTTGCGACCTTGAGCAAATGGGTACTGAGGGAATGCAGCGGACGTGCCGTCTGGGGTCATTGCCAGGGAAGCGGAAAGAATCCCTACCAGACGGTGATAGACTTGAATGACATTGCGTTCAAGTGTTCCTGCCCGAGCCGCAAATTCCCGTGCAAGCATGGGCTTGGCCTGCTGTTGCTGTACGCCCGCCAGCCTGACCAGTTCACGCAGGCGGAAGAGCCGGAATGGGTGACAGCGTGGCTTGCCAAAAGAACGGAGAAGGCCGAAAAGAAGGAGCAGAAAGCCAAAAGCGAAACCCCTGTGGATGAAGCGGCTCAGGCCAAGAGGCAGGAGAAGCGGCACCAGAAGGTACTGGGAGGCATATCCGACCTTGAGGTATGGATGAAGGACCTGGTGCGCAACGGATTCCTGAATGTTCCGGAACGTGCCTATACCCTGTTTGACAACATGGCCCGGAGGATGGTGGATGCCCAGGCACCGGGACTTGCGGGGAGACTGAGAGCCATGGAGGCTATAGACTTCGACTCGGAAAGCTGGAAATCCGGCCTGACGGAAAGCATGGGCAGGCTGTACCTGCTCATGCAGAGCTACAGAAACATGGACGGCCTTCCCGAAGAATGGAAGGACGAGATACGCACGCAGATCGGATATCCCCAGTCCAAGGACAACGTCCTTGCCGGAGAGCCGGTGGCGGACAGCTGGCTCGTGCTTCACAAGCAGTCCCGTAAAGTCAACGATATCAATACCGACATCTACTGGTTTTACGGAAAGGAAAGCAGACTTTTCGCCAGATACCTGAGTTTTGCCGTTGTCGGTACCTTTTCCACCGAGAACTGGATTCCGGGCAGTGCCTATAAAGGGGCGCTATGCTTTTACAACGGCACGGGTACATGCCGGCGTGCATTGTTCCGGGAGTCCGTACTCGCGGAAGAAAACTTTGTGCCGGCGTGCAGCCCTGCCCTGAAGCAGGCTGCCGCGGTGTACCGCACGGCCATGCTGACGAATCCGTTTTTCGAGGACGTCCCCCTGCTTGTGGATGACGTGAGGGTTGCCCGTAACGGGAAAGACTACACGCTGCTGGACAACGCGGGCAATGCCGTCCGTGTGGCGATGCCCGAGGAAACCTTCATCGACATCCTCGCCATTACCGGCGGCAATCCGTTCGCCTCGCTGGTCATTGTAAACGGGGATATATGGGAACTGAAATCCATTTGGTACAACAAAGAATATCATACTTGGAGAGATGAACGTAACTGAACCTATCATACAGGCTGCACTGCTTGGAACAGCCAACCGTGAATTCGTTCCCGGAGCCTTTCCCGAGTCCCTTCAGACTCTGGTTGACGGGATCCACGGGAAAGCCGAAGACACGGAATCGTTCCTGTACATGACAGCCGCATCCGCCTTCGCCTACAGGCGTGCCGGATGGGAACCGGCCGGAGCGGAAGGCATTGTCCCCGTGAAAACAGCCCCGGAAGAGGAACTGCCGTATTTCGACAAGGACCGGAGTCAACTCTTTTCCAGACTCCACGGTACACGCTATATGCTAGCCTACGCCTACCGTCTGGCGCAGGGGTCGGGAAAAATCATTTCGCCCGAATACCTCCAGCCGCTTATCCGGCGTGCCTATGACCGCAACAATCCGTTGCGGTTTGAAGAACGCAGGCTGCTGAAAAATCTCGTCGGGAACAGAGGCTTATGGCTGATCAGGCAGATGGGCCTTGTCGGAGAGGAATGCGGGATCACCGATTCTTGGGATACGGCCACCCACGGCGAGCGTAAGGAGATGCTTGCCAGATTCAGGCAGCAGGATTCTGCCGCAGCCCTTGAACTGCTGCGGAAAGACTGGAAGAGCGAACCGGCCAACCAGCGCAACGAGCTGCTTGAATGTCTCCGGATAAACATCAGCAAGGCCGACGAGCTCTTCATACAGGAAGTGCTGGAGTCGGACCGCAGCTCCATTGTCAAGGAAACGGCACGGAAACTTCTGTGCATGATTCCCGATTCAGCCATGGTGATGCGCTGCTGCGAACTCCTGCGTGGACATATCAGACACAACATGCTTACCGGATGGTCATACGACGAGATCGGATACACCCCGGAGATGAAGGCCATGGGGCTGTCCGAGGTAAGCTCCAACAAGAAAGAGGGCGATTCCGAATTCATCCTGAGGCAGCTCGCCGAACGGGTGCCTTTGAGTTTCTGGTGCGAGGTATATGGCTGCGGTAAGGAAGAGGCCGCGAGAAAATTCGCCAAGCATCCCCCTTTCAGGAAGTTCCTGGAGCTGGAGGACCCGATACTCAACTTCTCGGACGGGCTGTGGGCTTTCCACACCCTGAAGGAAGACCCTTCCTATCTGCGCAAGCCGGAACTCGTGGCGATGCTCACTCCCTCCCAGCGGGAGGAAATCAGCTGGCCGGAAACGGTCCGGGATTTCGGATTCATACCCGACTCATGGTACGGCAACGACTACGAGACATGGGGCCCGAAATTCTCTTCCAGCGTCATGTCTTGGATTCTGAAAAAGGATTACCTGTACTATGCCGCAGACATGGCGGAACGGCTTGCCATGCATATCCCGTCACATCTAAGGAACCTGATCGAGGCCAAGGCCGCCTCTTCGGCGGAGGCTTCGCCGTCCATGAACGAGTTCTGCTCGAAGATGCTGGAATTCATGGATCTTAAATCTGAAATAGACACTTTGTTAAATGAAAAATAAATATTGATATTCATATGAGCACTTTACTGAGACAACATGCCGAGCAACAGTTTGCAGAGGAACTTCATGAACTGAAAAAGAACGAGACCAACCCGATTCCCGAAAACTGGGAGATGTCACCCCAATCCGTGGTCACCTACCTCATGGGAGGGATACTGAAGAACGGTTTCGAGGTTTCACCGAAATACATAGGCAACCGCCGCCTGATGGAGATTGCCGTGGCCACCCTTGTCACCGACCGGGCGCTGCTTCTGTACGGTCTTCCCGGTACGGCCAAGAGCTGGGTCAGCGAGCACATGGCGGCAGCCATATCAGGCGATTCGACGCTGATAGTACAGGGTACCGCCGGAACGGGAGAAGAGGCCATCCGCTATGGCTGGAACTATGCCCGTCTTCTCGCCGAGGGGCCGAGTGAGGGTGCCCTGGTACAGACCCCGGTGATGAAGGCGATGCAGGAAGGCAAGATCGGCCGCATCGAGGAGCTTACCCGTATCGGTTCTGACGTGCAGGATACGCTCATCACCATCCTTTCGGAGAAGACCCTGCCCATCCCCGAGCTGAACAAGGAGGTGCAGGCCATCCGCGGATTCAACATCATAGCCACGGCCAACAATAGGGATAAAGGTGTGAATGACCTTTCAAGCGCACTGAAACGCCGTTTCAACACGGTCATCCTCCCGTTGCCCGACACGCTTGAGGAAGAAGTTGACATTGTCCGCCGCCGCGTGGAGAGCTTCGAGAAAGTGATGCAGCTGCCGGCAGAGAAACCTGCCCTTGATGAAATCCGTCGTGTCGTCACCATTTTCCGTGAGCTGCGTCAGGGAGCCACCGGCGACGGCAAGACGAAGCTCAAGAGCCCGAGCGGCACACTGAGTACGGCAGAAGCCATATCCGTGGTGAACAACGGCCTTGCCATGGCCGGCTATTTCGGTGACGGCCAGATCCATGCGGAGGACCTCGTTTCAGGCATCCTCGGTGCCGTGGTGAAAGACCCTGTACAGGACAAAGTGGTATGGCAGGAATACATGGAGACG
>ENA-ORUA01002629-ORUA01002629.1-human-gut-metagenome-genome-assembly--contig:-NODE-2629-length-13617-cov-9.814039_pt1 | contig 13617 bp, 10 predicted proteins | sample MGYA00242076_ERZ509201 | MGnify/ENA primary metagenome ERZ509201 (study PRJEB26280, sample SAMEA2338863) | human gut metagenome | biome: human gut; feature: human-associated habitat; material: faeces...
GCCCGTTTCACGGTCTGCGTGTAGTTCCTTGTAAACTGACCTAAACTCCAGGTTAAAACAATGATTCGAGATCAAACTGATAATACTATGGATATGAGTGTTCTTGATGACGTTCCTATGACTGATCTGAACTATGAAACCATACAGGGATACAGAAACCGTCACAGATCATTGAAACCAGCACATCCTTTTGGCCGCCTGGATGATTTTGAGTATCTTCGCAGCATAGGAGCTGCCGCTATTTCAAATATCGATAAGCAATTACATCCAACAGCTGCCGGAATGCTTATGTTTGGAGATGAATATAATATTGTTCGTCATTTTCCTGAGTATTTTCTCGATTATCAGGAAATACTTGATCCTTCAATACGCTGGACAGACCGCTTACAATCCAGTTCTGGAGAATGGTCTGGTAATATCTGTGATTTTTATTTCAGAGTTTATAACAAACTTATCACGGATATAAAAATCCCTTTTAAGACTGTTGATGGAAATCGTATCGATGATACACCTATTCACGAAGCCCTCAGAGAAGCATTAGCCAATTGTTTAATAAACGCTGATTTTTATGGCGTACGTGGTATTGTTATCAGAAAAAATACTGAAAAAATAATATTTGAAAACCCTGGTTATTCCCGAACTGGTAAACAACAGATGCGTAAAGGTGGAATATCAGACCCTCGAAATAAAATATTAATGAAAATGTTTAATCTCATCAATATAGGTGAACGTGCCGGAAGTGGTGTTCCAAATATTTTTAATACTTGGGCAGATCAGGGGTGGCCTGAGCCAATCATTGAAGAAGAATTTGATCCAGACCGCACTATCTTAGTTCTTACTATTAAGAAAAAGCGCCGTACAAAAACAAGCAGTAAAAAACAAGCGATAAAAACAAGCGATAAAACAAGCAATAAAACAAGCAATAAAACCTTTCAACATATGAATAAAATAAAAAAATATCTGTCCAAAAACGGGCCTTCAAAAACAAGCGATATCGCTTCTTATATAAAATTAAGCTCTCCACGAACCAGAGCTATATTAAACGAAATGCCTGACGTATCACATGATGGTCCTAATAATAATAGAAAATATTTTTTGAAATAAACGTTTCTTATAAATAAAGCCCCTTGTTTCACAATCGCAAAACAGGGAGCTTTATTTTTTTATTCAAAACCAATGCGTAATTTCCGACGGCCGGTAACCTTACATCTGACGATCAATCAGCTGCAGTATCTCGGACATTCCTCGTACACTCTGCTCTCTGCTACATACCTTCACATCCTTCCATGCTTTTCATAATATTTCTTTTTTTCCGCATACATAAGATCATCTGCTCTTCTCAGCATTGTCTCAAGCTCCGAAGAGCTTTCCTCCCAAACAACGCCAACAGAAACACTGATCCTTTTGGCAGCAATGCTGTCACAGATATCCCGGACCTTACTCCGAAAAATCTTCTCATCCATATCAAAACAGATGAGTACAAATTCATCGCCACCTACCCGGTAAGCATTTTCCGGCAGAATCGCAAGCATGGAACGCGCTGTATTTATGATCAGCCTGTCTCCGGCCTCATGTCCGTAAAGATCATTCACCCGTTTCAGACCATTGATATCAATATATGCTACGCCTGTTTTTATCACTGTTTTTGCCTGCATGCCTTCCAGAACCTGAATATACCTATTCCTGTTATACAAGGTCGTCAGCATATCACGGTAACTCATGTACTGCAGACACGCCTTACGCTCCTTGGCTTTCAGGCTGTCCGTTAAAAAATACTGTATGGATGACAGCAGCGTATGATCCTCATAATGCAGTCTCGGATTATCTACCCCGAGAAATCCTATGATCTTTCCGTCACTGTTTAAAGGAACGGCCAGCAGCCTGGTAATGTCCTGCATCTTCAGAGTCTCATAATACGGCTGCCCCTGCTCCTCCTCAATATCCGGAATATAATACAGGCCATTTTTCCGAAAGCTGCCCATCCAGATATCCAGCATTTCCATGGGAACCTCCTGAAGATTATCCTTCTCAGCAGTCACTCCGTTCATGGCATACTCATAGGTATTTGTACAAACATTCCTCTTTTCATCGATCTGGACAATGTAACTGCGATCTCCGTCAAAATACCCACTGATAATACGCAGCAGATTGGAGATTGCCGCATCTTCATCTTCTCCTGATATCAACTCAGCAATGCATTTATTCAGTATCGTTGCGATCTCAAGTCTTTCCTTTATCTTGCCCTCTCTGCTTATCAGCTGATACATTTCCTGATTCAGCTCCGTCATCGTCACGATAAACATAATGATCATGGAGATACCAACAGAAAACTCGATCAGCGATATTCCATACCAGAATGCCTGCACAGCTGCCGCCACTGCCGGAAGTACAATGCATGACAGCATAGAGAACAGGAGCTTCCTGCTGACTCTCTTTTTGTACTGGAGCAGAAGCGTAAGATCAATGAGCAAGCCTGCTGCCGAAAGAAGAATTGACATAATATATAACGGTGCCCGATGATAACAATTATCCCCATCTATGTAATAATGCCAGTGAGTAAACTGCGAGATCACCACAAAAGCAACCTCTGCGGCAGCAATAACATATCCGGCTTTTACTCTTTTTAATGTTCTCCGCTCCCTCTTCGAAAACAGATAAACACACACATAAATGTGAAAACACAGCAGGACTACGTCACTTAAAAGGAATACGAGAAAACTCGAGATACGGACCATCACACTGCCCGGAACTCCGGGATATCCGCTGAAAATATGCGCCATGGCATCCATCAGCAATAATAGAGAAGCAAAACTCTCCATCAGGATAAGATACCGACGCTTTTCCCTGTCATAATTACTGCTCAGAAATATACATAATGCAGCTATGGCACAAAATACACATCCCCATATAAGTATCGCTACCTGCAGTACTTTTTCATCCGGCATAAAAAACACTCCTCACATTCGTCACTTACAATAAGTATTACACTTTACCGTGTAAAAGTCAACCTTCCAAAAAAATCCCGGAGTACATTGTCATACTCCAGGATTTTGTCGTCAACCGGATAAAAGCAACCGCATTCGCTACATAATTCTACACCAGATAACTGCTTCGCAGTTGATTCAGTTAAAGCTCTTCCCCGCAGGATTCAATCACTTTTTTGTACCAGTAAAAAGAATCTTTGCGGATTCTGGAAAAGTCTCCGGTCCCGTCATCATTTTTATTTACATAGATAAGACCATAACGCTTCTTGAATTCTCCAGTGGAGGCACTGACAAGATCTGTACAGCCCCAGCAGGTGTAGCCGATCAGATCTACTCCGTCATGGATTGCTTCCTTCATCTGCTCTATATGGCGGCGCATATATTCAATACGGTAATCATCGTGAATCTTTCCATCCTCTGTCAGCTGATCCACCGCCCCAAGACCATTTTCCACGATCATGATCGGAATCTGATAGCGGTCATAGATCTGGTTCAGAACATAGCGAAGACCAGTTGCATCGATCTGCCAGCCCCAGTCGGAAGCTTTCAGATATGGATTTTTCAGATTGTCACTTCCATTTCCGGCCGTTTTCTCTCCGTCCTTTGTCACGCTGACACAGCTACTGGAATAATAGCTGATAGTGAAAAAGTCCACCGTACCCTTCTTGAGGATCTCTTTATCCTCCTGAAGAACCTCCAGCTGGATTCCGTGCTCCTCAAAGTATCTCGCTGCAAATCCCGGATAATATCCTCTTACATGAACATCACCGGCAATGGAATTGTGGATCTGCCCAAACTGCTGTGCATATAAGATATCATCCGGATGGCAAGTATATGGATAACCATTGTGATAAGCAAGCATACAGCCAAGCATAAACTCCGGATCGATCTCATGAGCCATGGAAACTGCAAGTGCACTTGCTACCAGCTGGTGATGCATTGCCTGATAACGGCTCTGCTCACATACATCCTTCGGGTCCAGCATTCCTGCACAGAATACCGCACCAAAGTCCTGCGTCAGCATATTGATCTCATTAAAAGTCAGCCAGTATTTTACCTTACCTTTATATCTCTCAAATAAAACCTTTGCAAATCGAAGATAGAAATCGATCATCTTACGATTTTTCCATCCGCCATACTCCAGAGAAAGATGAAGGGGATTCTCATAATGAGAGATCGTTATCAGCGGCTCAATGTTATATTTTCTCAGTTCGTCGATCACATTGTCGTAGAACTTAAGGCCTTCCTCATTTGGAGTTTCCTCATCCCCATTTGGGAACACTCTGGACCAAGAAATAGAAAAACGATATACCTTAAATCCCATCTCTGCAAAAAGAGCAATATCCTCTTTCCAGTGATGATAAAAATCAGTCGCCTGGTGATTGGGATAAAATTCTTCCGGTAACGGTGCCGGCGGTGTAAGACGACGTTCCTTATCCACACTTCCTCCTGTCAGGACATCTGCAATGGACGGGCCTCTGCCATCCTCATCCCAACCGCCTTCATACTGGTTTGCAGCGGTTGCTCCGCCCCAGAGAAAGTTTTCCGGCATACGGTTATAATTTTTCATATTTTAATTTTCTCCTTTTTACAAACATCAGGCGGATCTGTTATCTCCGCCTGATGTTTCGTTGTTATTCTTATACAATAGTCAGGAATTTATCTCCTGCATTTACAGCTGCATCTTCTTTTTCCATGCATACTGCTTTGATATAATCAGAAATATTGGTCACAACAACCGGTGTGATCAGATCATATCCTTCTTTCTTAATGGCATCCATATCGAATTCCACAAGAAGCTTTCCTTTTTTTACCTTATCTCCATCAGAAACATGGGATTTAAAATATTTACCATTTAAATTTACAGTATCAAGTCCGATGTGGATCAGAATTTCTGCTCCACTTTCTGTCACAAACATGATTCCATGTTTGCTGTCCATGATATTTGCCACCGTACCATCTGCCGGTGCATAAACCTTTCCTTCTGATGGAACGATTGCTGCTCCGTCACCTAAAACCTTATCAGCAAAAGTTTTATCCGGAACATCGGAAAGTGCTTTTACAGTTCCTGCTACCGGTGCACAAAGCTCGATCTTATCTACAAGCGGAGCGTTCTGCTGTGCCGGCTGTTTTTCTGTATCTGTGTTCTGTACTTCATCCTCTGTCTCAGCCTTTACATCCTCAAATCCGAAGATAAGCGTAAGAACAAAAGCAGCTACAAAAGATACCACGATCATAATGATTCCATAAATCAGATTGCTTAATCCCTTCTCGCCGATAAACGCCGGGATCGCCATGATACAATTCTGTGCAATGTAAAGAGAAACCTGAAGAAGTCCTCCTACGATACCACCGATTCCGGCTGCGATGGAAGCTGCTACAACCGGTCTTTTCAGTTTCAGTGTAACACCATACAGAGCAGGCTCTGTGATACCCATAAGAGCGGAAACACCGGCTGCACTTGCCAGCTGTTTCATGTTGCTGTCCTTGGATCTTACAGCTACTGCAAGAGAAGCTCCGGACTGTGCAAGGTTAGAGCATACCTGAGATACAAAGATCAGTGTATCGGTACCACCGGTTGCAATGGCATTCAGTCCGATCGGTGTCAGCGCATGGTGCATACCGGTCATAACGATGAACGGGAAGGTTGCTGCAAGGATACCTACAATAATGAAACCAAGTTTTACGGACAGGAAGTTGATGGCTACCGCAAGTCCGTTACCAATAATTGTTCCGATCGGTCCAACTACGATCAGGGCGATCGGTGCACTGATCAGAATTACCAGTGTCGGGTTCAGGATCAGTTTTACCATTTTCGGTGTGATCTTATCAACCAGAATCTCAATATAATGTGTGATCCATACCATCAGGATAACCGGAATAACGGAATAAGAATAAGTTGCTTTTGTGATCGGCAGACCAAACAGTGTGATGGCCGCATCACCAGCTACCATAGTTACAAAGGTAGGGCTTAAGTAAACACCGGCAATAAACAGCGCCAGTGACTGGTTCACGCGGAAAACCTTGGCAGCATTTGCTGCGATCAGGAACGGCATGAAGTAGAAAGTAACATCTCCGATAAAACTGATCACCTGGTAGGTACTGCTTGTTTCTGATACCAGATGAAAAGTTGTCAGCAGGGTAAGTACAACTTTGATCATACCGGCTGCAGTCAGGGCAGGGATCATCGGGGTCATACATCCGGTGATGGCATCGATAACTTTTGAAACAACACTCTTTGAGCTGTCAGAGTTCGCTGCCGGTGCATCATCGGTAGGAACGCCTTTGTCTTCCAATGCCTTGTAAACAGCGTTTACTTCGTTTCCTGCGATAACCTGGAACTGATCTTCATGCCAGTTAACGCCGGAGATCTCAGAAAGCTTTAAGATCTCTTTCTCGTTGATCTTCGATCTGTCTTTCACATAGAAACGAAGCCTTGTCATGCAGTGGAACAGACGGGTGATATTATCTTTTCCGCCCAGCGCTGCAATCAGTGTGTCTGCAGTTTTTGCATAGTCCTTTTTCATTTGGGGACCTCCTTTAATAATAAATATTGAAATTTATATTAAAGGTCTTGCCTGAAAAGATACGCACATGGCACGTATTTCAGTAACAATCCATTAACACCTAATTTATAAAACAATCTCTTTTCACAGATTTTTCAGACGTTTATGGTCTTCTGTGATCTTCTGGATATGAATCGTCAGATACAGCATTTCATCCTCAGTCATAGCGTATTTATATTCCTCTTCCATCATAAGATAGATCATTTTTACACAGCCGTAAGCTTCTCTGTACTGCTCCTTGATGATCTTGAAAAGCTCCTGATTCTCATCATAGTGAAGCTCTTTATGAAGGAATCTCTGGGCAAAATATTTCAGATGCGTGAGAAACCGCTGATAATACAGATTATCCTCCTGAAATTCCATATTGTCATAATACTTCTCCACGATGTCCAGGATCTGATGTACGATAATGGAAATCTGATAGCTGTCCGTCTTGCCGCCATCTTCCGCATTCACAAAATGCAATGCAAAAAATCCTGCTTCATCTGCAGAAAGATCTACCTCGAACATCTCATTTACCTTTTTCAGTAATTCCAAGCCGATCTCATATTCCTTATGATAAAGCTGCTTGATATCCAGAAGCAGCATATTCTGAAGGCGGATCCCGTTTTCAAGTCTGGAGATCGCACCCATGATATGGTCGCTAAGGGAAAAATAAATACTGTCATTTAATTTCATCCCCTCTTTTTCCTTCACATCATTTACAAAAGCTTCCACAAAATCCAGATATTTTTCCGGAATAGCAGTCAGATAACCCTGTATCTCCTTGCTGATCTGGGCATTTTCCGCAGTAAAGATCTTCTCGATCCTGGACTCCTCCACTTGCTGTCCTTTCTTTTTCTGAAAGGCAATTCCGCAGCCCTTTACAATAACTTCATGTCCCTGTCCATCCCTGGACAGTATCAGATTATTATTCAAAATCTTATGGATAACCATAGTCCTGTTCCCCCGCTGCCAAACAAATAAAAAAAGACCATTACAGTATATAGAAAACCTATTCCTATACTACTATAAGGTCTTGCCTGACGATAAATAAATATTTCAGTAACAATCCTTCTGATTCGTAACTATTTAATAACTGTACGTAATAGTATCAGAAAAAATATATGTTGTCTATCTGGAATATTTAATAAAATATTTATAATATTTTTGTGAACTTTGACAAAATCCCCTGATGATCCTGCCATACGGATCAACGGGGGATTTTCTGTTCAGCTTTTTATTCTTCAGATCTCTTTTCCCTTTGTCGCAACGGCATGTACAACAAACGGTACAAACAATGTAATAAACGCCGCATATCCAAGGTATGCATATCCCTTTTTAACAACTGTCATCAGACCGAACTGTGCGATGGCAAATGCCAGGAATGTAAAAATCGCTGTGAAAACTGCATTTCTTCCAAGGTGTCCCTGCGCTTTTTTCGCCGGGCTGTCCATACGACGCTCCACTGCATTTACGCAGCGGGTCACAATACCGGAGATCATATTTACTGCTGTGGAGATAGCTCCAAGGATGATCAGCAGAGAAATGATCGGTGTCAGGATACCGGCGCCTACACCGTTCTGGACCAGTACCAGCATCGGTACCGAGGCAGATGCCAGTTCACTTACATATGCAATGGCAAGAAGTCCGAGGATGGAAAGCTCCATTGCACAGAAGTTGCATACAAACATCCAGATCGCTGCTTTGTTGATCTGTTTTTCGTCCGTTACATCCTCCATGTGCTGGTACATAACAGAAACAGATGCCAGCTGGAAGAAGAAATAAAGGACTGCTGAATAGAGGGCCGGTCCAAAGGCTCCGCTCTCGGAGGAAAGTACAGTCATTTCTCCGGAGGACATAGTATGGATGGAAGCTGTGATATCTCCCCACTGTGCAATGATATTCGGAACAAGTACCAGTACAAGACCGATGATGATCAGCACACTTAATGTAGAAGCACATTTTCTTACGACATTGGTTCCGAAAAGCGCGATCACAAAGATAAATGCTGCAATGATCAGTGTACAGAGCCAGTACGGGATCCCGAACAGTGTCTGCAGTGTGGAACCGCCGGTTGCAAAGGCTGCTGCTGATGCAGTTCCGATCATGATCAGGTAACAGATCTCATAGAGATTGGACATAACCGGTTTCGTTTTTCCGTAAAGACTGTCGGAAAAGCTTCTGTAATCGTAGGTTTTGTGTTTATAAGCATAGCGCATTCCATACCAGAAAAACAGTGCATACAATCCCTGTGTCACTGCCGGCAGGATCAGACACCAGATACCGTAGTTGATAAAGTACTGATAGATCTGCGCTCCTGATGCGAATCCACCTCCGAACTGTGTGGTAAATGCGACGAACGCAAGTCCCATAGCCAGAGGCATTTTACTTTGTAATGATTTATTCTGACTCATCTCTCTTTCCCCCATTTTTTATTTATTATATTCGATGACTTTTCCCGGATTCAGGATCAGTTTGTCATCGAAAGCCAGCTTGATGGCTTTATAAAGAGCGATCATTCTCGGGCCAGCAAACTCTTCCAGGAATTCCAGACGTCCGTTTCCGATACCATGCTCACCGGAAAGCTGGCCGCCCAGTTCTTTGGACAGTGCATACAACTCTACCAGGCTTGCGTGGGTGGCTTCTTTCCACTCCTGGTCGCTCATTTCCGGTCCACGGAGCATCTCTGTATGGATGTTACCGTCTCCGCAGTGTCCGCAAGGCTCTACACGGATTCCGTGTGCGCTTGCAATCTTTTTGGCTGCTTTTACATACTCTGCGATCCTTGCTCGTGGAACAACTACGTCACACTCTTCCTGTGCGACAGAATCTGCTTTCATTCCTTCCAGGATTCCGCCTCGGACACTCCATACAGCACCTGCACGCTCCGGCGTTCCTGCGATACAGCAGTCCAGAGCTCCGTTTGCCAGAGCTGCTTCCGCTGCTGCCTCTACTGCGCTGTCAAGTTCCTGCTTACTGGAAGCATCATACATAACGATCAGCACTGCTTCTCCCTGTTTTACCGGGAACATTTTGTTTAGATTACGTTCTACGATATCGATCAGTTCTCTTTCCAGAAACTCGATGGCTGTTGGCACAAACGGCAGCTCCAGAACCTTCGGGACCATGTCTGCACATTCCTCAAGACTCCTGAACGGCATTACAAGGGTACAGGTGCAGGTCGGTGCGGGAAGAAGCTTCAGCGTTACCTGAGTCAGGATACATAAGGTTCCCTCTGAGCCGATCACCAGATCTTTTACATCATATCCCGTTGTGTTCTTCACAACGTTGGATGAAAAATTCATGATGGAACCATCCGGCATAACTGCCTCGATACAACGGACGAAATCCCTGGTCAGTCCATATCGTACCGCTTTCATGCCACCGGCATTTGTGATAACATTGCCGCCGATGGAAGCTGTTTTTTCGCCTGGGTCCGGCGGATAAAAAAGTCCTCCTGCTGCAGCGGCTGCCTGGATATCGATGAGAAGTGCTCCCGGCTCCGCTGTGATGGTCTGGTTCTTTCTGTCGATCGGAAAGATCTTGTTCATGCGCATCACAGAAAGCATAATTCCACCATATTTACAGGTTGCTCCGCCTGCAAGTCCGGTTCCTGCGCCGCGGCATACCACCGGGATATTTTCTTTATATGCGTAAGCCATGATGGCTGAGATCTCTTCTTTATTTAAGACCTCCACATAAAGCTCCGGAGGAAAAACTCCGTACTCCGGCATCTCATCACGATAATATTCTTTTGCGATCTCATCGCCGACCCATACACGATCTGAAGCAGTCACAGAACGGATGTAGTCAAAATCTTCTGAAGTCATTTTTTTATAGGGATATGCCATGACTTAATCCTCCTTCCGATTCTTTATCAGCTCTGTCAGCTCCGGTACAACCTGATACAGATCATCCACGATGCAGTAATCTGCAACATTAAAGATCTGTGCCTCCGGATCATTGTTGATCGCTACGATACAGTCAGATCCTGTCATGCAGGAGGTAAACTGGATAGCACCGGATACGCCGCAGGTGATGATCAGCTTCGGACGGACAGTTCTTCCGGAAAGTCCGATCTGATGTGCAACATCTCCGAATCCGTTTTCTACCATAGGACGGGTGAAGGCAAGCTGTCCGCCAAGAACCTCTGCCAGTTCACGGCACATTTCCACATCTTTTTCATTTCGGACACCACGGCCTGCTACTACCAGAACATCCTCTTCCTCAAGGCTCTTCACCTTATCAATGACCCTAGATGACAGAATCTTGATCCTGGAATCTGCCATTTTTTCGTTTACCGGACATACGACCACCTGACCATGCGGATTTTTTACTTTTTCTGCCTTGTCCATAACCTTATAACGGACCGTGGCAAACTGTGGCCGTGATTTGGTGATGCCGATCTGAGCCATGATATTCCCGCCGAAAGCCGGTCTGATCTGGATCATATCGGTGTTGGAACGGATATCCAGAGTTGTGCAGTCTGCAGTCAGTCCCGTATGGAATCTGGTGGAAAGCCTCGGTGCAAGGGAACGCCCCAGCGCAGTAGCTCCGATCAGCACAGAGCTTGGTTTGTTTGCTGCGATACAGTCTGCAACTGCGTCTGTATAACAGTCTGCGCGGAAGCCTTCGAAGCCTTCATGCTCATATACGTATACATTGTCTACGCCATACGGCAGAAGCTTTTCCGCATTTTCCTTTGTTCCTTTTCCTCCGACGATCACACAGTTAACCTGATAACCGACTTTGACAGCAATCTTTCTTGCTTCTCCGATCAGCTCAAAGGTAACCGGATGGATCTCTCCTCTCTCCTGCTCCACATAGATAAGAAAGTTTTTCCATTTATCCTTGTCAAAGGATTTTGCCTTCTGCTCAAACCGGATGGCTTTCTCCGGGCAGTTACGAACACAAAGCCCGCACATACGACAGGTATCACCTACAACAATTCCATTTCCCTCTATGGTGAGGGCCCCAAAAGGACATTTCTCCACGCATACTCCGCAGAGTACGCATTTGTTTATATCAAATTTTAAAAATTCCATGTTCCGCTTCCCCCTATATGATCTTCTTTCCGGTCAGGAGAGCAACAAGCTTGTCTGCTTTTTCCTTTGCAGTTCCTTCCAGATAAACCTGTTTTTCACTTTCCTCCGGCGCAAACATTTTTTCCACAGAGGTGGGGGAACCGATCAGTCCGTAACGGCTCAGATCCTGATCCGGCATATCTTCAAAGCTTAAGATCCGTACCGGACGGTCTGAAGTTGCCTTCTTTAATAAATAGGATGGCAGACGTGGCACGCAGGTATCCTTGTCAATGGTTAAAAGACATGGATACGGGATCTCAGAAACCTGAGAAACACTGACAAGATCCTGACGGACCTGAATGCTTTTTTCATTGACGTCCATGATCTCAGCTACCCATGCAGCATGTGGGATGGTCAGATGCTCTGCAATGGCCGGTCCAACCTGGGCTGTGTCACCATCTGTGGTCTGTCTTCCGCAGATGATCAGATCTGCACCGCCGATCACCTGGATTCCCTGTGCTAACGCATAAGAGGTTGCCAGAACATCCGCTCCCGCAAATTTTCGGTCTGAAAGGATCACGCCCTCATCAGCACCCATGGTATAAGCATCCCGGATCATCTCTTCCGCCTGAGGCGGTCCCATAGTAAGAACGGTTACAGTTCCGCCTGTTTTTTCCCGGATCGCAAGGGCTGTTTCCAGTGCAAACAGATCATATGGATTAGTCCTTGTCTCACCGGACATTCGTTTCATGGCACCGGTTTCCGGATCAATATCAACCTTGGAAGTTGCCGGTACCTGCTTCATACATACAACGATCTTCATTTTCTATCTTCTTTCCTGTATTTTCACTTTTATTTTTTGCTTTAAAACGTTAAACAGCTGTATAAGTATAGCATTAACGTGGCGTAAAGTCGAGAGGGTTTTGGTAAATTCTGCACAAAAAAGCATTGAAAAAACTTTTAAGCATGCTATAATTACTCTCCGTTATCAAATAAAGCAGACATATGAATCTTTACAATATCACATCGATCAAGGAGCATATATGTAATGGAAGACATCCGTGCAATCTACAGAATTTTCAACAATCTAAAATATGAAATGGAAAATAATGGATGGGTCTATCAGTGGCATTTAGGCGATGAACCTATAAAAGTAACTCATAAATTTAACCCTCCTGTAACACCTGAAGAATTTCAGCTGTTTGAAAAATATTTTCCCAATATGAAACTTCCTGCCTCATACAAAGCTTTTTTATCCTGCTCAAATGGCATGGAACTTTTTTGCGGAGAGGAAGGCAGTTCTTTAGTCAGCTGTACCATTTATTCTTTAAAAAGAGCGCTCAAAGAAAAGGAATCTTGGAATAGTACGCCTATTTTATCTGATCCGGAGTTTACATATCATCTTCCTGTTCTTTGCTTACAGGACATCGGCGATATAACCATGGATCTTCAGGCTGTATCAGAAGGCAGAGACGATTACCTATGCTATCCAGCTCCAGATACTGATCGTTTTAATATCCCTTTTAATGAATGGCTGGAAAGATATATCGTATGCCAGGGGCATGAATTCTGGTATTTCTTGAATCCATAAAACAGAAATTTTATGAATATTTTTCGTAAAAATACCCCGGAAGCCTTACGGTTCCGGGGTATCTTACGTTTGGACACAATGTACCTTGCGGTACTCAATATATATTAAATTAGGATGTTATACTAATTAACGGTTACTCGATAACTGTAGCAACACGTCCTGATCCTACAGTACGTCCACCCTCGCGATACTTTAATCCCGTTTTACCTCATATTTTTTATGGTTTTCTATCCAAAATACAGTGAAAAACGGCTGATTTGCACCATCTATTTTTATTTGCCTGATTTCTTGGCACCGTTTTGGCACCGGAATCCCTGGTCGAAAAGATTCTTTTCTACAGTTGCCCTACTCTCATCTGTCAACTTCATATTGCGCCGACAGTTTCAGGCGGTTATAATCAGAATATGGGTGCTACCATAACGGTAGGCGGTTAGTCCTTCAACAGAGGGTTGCAGAGTGCCAGTGGCACT